>Ga0256837_1000019_pt1 | contig 144226 bp, 166 predicted proteins | sample 4562384metaG_FD_185976 | JGI IMG/M metagenome (GOLD analysis project Ga0256837, IMG submission 185976) | Hydrothermal vent microbial communities from Guaymas Basin, Mexico - 4561-384 | ecosystem: Environmental > Aquatic > Marine > Hydrothermal vents | place: Mexico: Guaymas Basin | collected...
CTTGGCAAAAGCTTCACCTAATGGGTGAAAGTGTTTAGTGTCGCTTTTGTCTTTCTTTTATCCTATTATACGCTACTTCCTCTTGTTTGGTGTTTTTCTATTTCGTTATTTGGGATTTTAAGGAGAGATTGAAAGATGCTTTAGATTTGCTATAATGTCATAGGTCAAGAGGTGCTGACACAGAATTTATTACAGTCCCTAAAGTGGAGACTCCTCCATTTTCAATATAGGGTATTCGCATTCTAGCGAATACCCCCCCAAAAAAAATGTATATTAATCAACAGCTTTAAATTTTCTCCTCTTCACTAAACCCAAACAATAAGCTATAATAACGCCATTTCATTTGCAGGATAGACATGTACTCATACATTGGCACACACCACTACATACCTAAACCAGACTACCAACCCTTAGAGACACTTATACCACTCATAGACCAAGCACTTGAGGCTAAAAAAGCTGTACTACTTTTAGGGGAGGAGAATCTCTCTTCTTTTAGGGAGGGTGTTTTGGGGTGTATGGAAGTTTACTATAGACTCGTAGGCATAGATGAAGAGGTGATAAAAGCACAAGGACGCATAGAACCTAAAGGGGTGCTTCCTCGTTTTACGGAGAGTCTTATTGGTTACTTTGAGAGTTTACAAAGAGAAGTACCGCAAAACAAAGAGAGTGAAGTGTTGGAGTACTCAGGGGTTACGAGTGTTAAGGTACGCTATAAGTACACCTCTAGTGTCATTAAAAAGATAGTTAAGCTGGGGCTTCGTGACCCTAAAGTGTTGGAAAAACCTCTGCAAATGTTTTTAAAAGGTGGTGTACTTCATGACCTCATAGGGATGCAGTTTATCTGCTCTTATCCGTATGAGAAAGAGTGGGTGGCACGTACGTTGTACAACTTTTTTGAGTACGATAACCGTACGGATGATCATCTACTTTATGGGTTTTACAGAGTTGAGAAGAAGAGTGGGTACAGAGGACTTCACTGTGACCATACCCTCTTTAACCCACGTTTTGATGCGAGTATAAAGTGTAACACTCACAGTACTTCGGTTAACGCAGAAGAGCTTTTTAGTATGCTTAAGCCAGAAGATGAAGGGGTTGTTGTCTTACGTAAACTCAAAGACTACTTTAACATAGAGGTGCAACTACATACCACTTTTGAGAGTCTTTGGTCATCTATGGAGCATACCAACAACTATAATATTCAAGCTAAAGGAGCAGGACGTAACAGTAAGATTACGGTGCAGTGGAAACTTCTTTCAGATACCATGAAGAACCTTGAAGAGCAATTTGAACGGCTACAGATAGACACTGAACAAGCACGTTTTGAAGTAGCACATCATGGGGTGTATATTCCTGTAAAAGGGTTACTCCATAAACTAGGTTCTACTGCCTACCCTATCTATGATAAATCGGTACAAAAAGTAGATGAGCTTGAAGACTTACTCGTAAGCCATGAGATATCACGCCATGACTATGTGACTGCTTTACAAAAAGAGGTAAGTTATATTGACCGTTTTGCCCAAGAGCAAGAGCATTTTACTGTACGTATTATTTTTAAAATGCAGAGTGCTTTTATCTACTATGGTTTAGCAAATCAGAGTGATTACTTTAATGCAGAAGATATATATGAGTTTGTAAAAATCTCTTTACGGTACTACCAAGAGATAAGTAAAACCCTCTTAGCCCATACGTATATCTACAAGGGTGACTTGTTAAATATAGTCACCCTTTTTCGTTATCTCTACTTGGGACAGAAGTATGGTTCTGGGTTTATGCCCTCTTCAAGTAGTTCACATAAGCGTCAAGCATCTGTAAGTTATGAAGAGAGTTTTGATGCTTTTAAGACAGCCATCTCTTTGTTTAACACTTTAGAAGAGGAAGATATAGAGTATCTTAAAAAAGATAGTGCGACTTCACTAAAGATTATTCATCATTATGATGTATTGGCAAGAGAGTGGGAGTTGTTTAACCAAGAAGAAGAGAACCAAGAGTATGAAAAGATGCTACAACAGATAGGCTTGTTTAGAAAGCGTTTTATTAATGCCTCTCTTCAGACACAGTTTAACACCCTCTTAGAGTCAGACAAAATCAAAAATATAGGTTTTGTTGTAAAGTTTTACACCACTTTAGTCTGGCATGGTTTTTTAAGACCAAGAGATGCACTAAAAGAGATTATCAGGTATTCAGCTTACGATAAAATCAAAGCAAGTGACCTTTTTTACTATGAAGTCTCTGCCTATAGATTTCTTGTGTTACAGCGTTGTGAGACAGTAGAAGATTGCGACAAAGAGATTGCTCAGCGTTGTCAAGATGACATACGTATCTTACACTTTCAAAACTACCATAGAAAAAATATGATTCATCTACTTTTTCGTATTAAACGTAGTGAGTCCTCTTACAAATTTTACAAAGCAAAATCTTATTTTGAGAAGTTAACACAAACAGAGTTTAAAATAGACCACTTTAGTGATACACTTATCAAAGAGTTTGAGTAGAGCCAAAGGCTTTTTTTGATAAACTCTAATTAGATAGTACGGTATAAATTAAATACAAGGTGAAACATGTTTGAACTCTTGACCTCTTTACTGATTTTAAGTATGCTTATAACGCTTTACCGATTTTTAAAAGGACCTACACTTGCTGATAGAGTGGTGGCATTTGATGTCTTAAATATCATGGGAGTCTCTCTTCTTGTACTTTTAGCACTCTATTATGAGAGAAGTTTATACCTTGATATTGCACTAGTTTTTGGACTCATAGGCTTTTTAGGTAGTACGATTTTTGGACGATACATAGAAAAAGGTATATAATGGATACATTAGGTTATATGTTTATTTTTGTAGGGATGGGTTCTTTTCTCATCTCTGCTGTGGGACTGGTGAGAATGCCAGATGTCTATACGCGTATGCATGTGGGTACAAAGGCGACAACAATGGGTACACTTTTAGTCCTTTTAGGTGCTATGTGTATAGAGCCAACATGGGCAATGAAGCTGATACTTCTAGCTATTTTTATACTGCTTACCAACCCGCTCTCCTCTTCGGTTATCGCTAGAGCTACTCATGCCGATGGCAAAACACTCAAATATGATGAACTAAAATGACAGGTTTTATTATCTTAGCTACATTTGTAGGTATCATTGTTGTGGCTTTTGCTTCCATTGTTCAGAAGAGACTTGCTGACTCAGTAGTCTTTCTTATGGGAGTAGGCTTAGGAAGTGTAGTACTCTTTTTTCTCTTTAAAGCACCAGATGTTGCGTTAACAGAAGCGGTGATAGGTGCAGGAGTAGGTACGTTTATCTTTCTTATTGCTCTAAAGCATTTAGGAGAACAAGCATGAACATAAAAAGAGATATCCCTACTGCTACGCTAAGTGGTTTTGCTTTAAGTGCCGTTTTGGTGTTAACCCTTATTACGATTTTACTCCAGTATCTTCCCCTTTCACAGCAAAGAGTAGGCGACGCACTCTTAGTATTAAATGAAAAAGAGGGTGTTGCTAACGTAGTGACTACTGTTGTAGTCTATTTTCGTGGGTTTGACACACTAGGAGAGATAGCGGTACTTTTTATTGCCTCTTTAGGTGTAGGTCTAATGTTACAACCCAATACAGAGTGTAGGTTAAAAGCAGAGAGTAACTTTATGCTTCAAACTGCATCGACACTACTTTTTCCTCTTATCTTACTTTTTGGTATCTATGTGATGGTGTATGGACATTTGAGTCCAGGAGGAGGCTTCCAAGGCGGGGTAATCATCGCTAGTGGAGTGTTACTTCTTCTTATCTCACATAAAAACTTTGAAGTACCTCATACGGTTATCGTTGCATTTGAAACTGTAGCAGGGGTAAGTTATGTATTGATAGGATTTATGGGACTGCTACTCTTAGATACTTTTTTAGGTAACTTTATCCCTCATGACATTGCCAATATGGGTATGTTACTTAGTGGAGGGGTGATACCGCTTATTTACATTATAGTGGGTATCAAAGTGGGTAGTGAAATGAGTGGTATCGTACAGAACCTTATGCAAAGGAGTGATGATGTTTGAGTTTTTAAATCAACCAGAAGTTATAAAAACCATTGTAACCCTAGGAGCGATGTCGCTCTTTTTTGTAGGACTCTTTGGACTCTTGACACGTAAACACATCGTAAAGGTTTTTATCAGTATTGCTATTATGGAGAGTGCTATCTTTCTTCTCTTCATAGGCTTGAGCTTTAACCGTGAAAAGGTAGCCCCTATCATAGATGCAACACAGACACAAGTAGCCACCATGAATGACCCTATCCCTCAGGCGATGATACTTACAGCCATCGTTATAGGTATGGCTGTTCTAGCTTTAGGTGTAAGTTTTGCGATAGAGTACTACAAGCTTACAGGAAAAACAGAGATAGATACGATGAATGAGATGAGGTTTTAGTATGAGTAGTACACTTTTTATAGCTTTACCTCTACTGTTTGGTTTTGCAACACCTCTACTCTCTCGTTTGGGTAAAAATGCACTCGCTTACACTTCTGTACTCATGCAACTCTCTCTCTTAGGTTTAGCACTCTCTCTTCTTTTAGCACATAGTAGCACAACTGTAGAACTCATCTCCATCGCTGCACCTTTGGGAATCTCTTTTGTTTTAAGTACGGCTTCACTTTTGATGGTGTTGCTTTTTACGCTTCTTATGACACTCTTTTCTCTATACTATCTTTTTCAAAGAAGAGCCAATGCCTATGCCAATGAAAGTAAATTTTTTACACTCCTCAATATGCTTTTAGCTGCAAGTATCGGCTTGGTGTTGAGTTCAGATATTTTTAACATTTATGTCTTTTTTGAAATAGCAGGCATCTCTGCATACATACTCTCAGCCTATAGTAAAACAGCGTTAGCACTAGAATCAGGGTTAAAGTACTTACTTACAGGAGCAGTAGCATCTATCTTTTTACTCTTTGCTATTGTCCTTATCTACTTGCATGTAGGTTCACTAAACTTAGCAGTTATCGCAGAACAGTTTCAACTGCTTCCTTACAATGTAAAACTGCTTATCTCTTTACTACTACTTATAGGTTTTGGGTTTAAAGTAGAAGTTTTTCCTCTAAACTTTTGGGTAACAGATGTCTACCAAGGCTCGACCTCTTTAGTCAATGCACTCTTTAGTGGCATCGTAGTAAAAGCCTACCTATTTGTCTTTTTTCACATACTCTATCTCTTCTTATCTCAAGGAGAATTTACTCTCTTCTTACTCTACTTAGGAGGGGTGAGCATGTTGGTTGCAGAAGTAGCAGGACTTAGACAAACAAACCTAAAACGCCTTTTTGCTTACTCCTCTTTAGGGCAAGTAGCACTTATCTTTGTCGCTTTTGCTATGCAGAACATACAAGCTGTTCAAGCAGCATTTTTTATAGTCATCGCTCATTCTCTTGCAAAGTTTATGCTCTTCCTAGCTTTGGCGTCTTTAGAAAAAACAGAGCAGAACATGCACATAGACAGACTTAAGCAGATAGACTCTCCTTTTCTCATGGTTATGATGTTCCTTGCTATGCTCTCACTACTTGGGATTCCTCTTTTTGTAGGTTTTGTAGGTAAATTCTTACTCTTAAAAAGTTTAGCTGTTGAGGGGATGCTTACCCTTTTAGTTATGGTAGTGGTGGCTTCTTTTATAGAGGCTATCTACTACTTTAAACTGATGGGTTACATGTTACACAAAGGTACGCGTAGTGAAAAAGTAGAAGTAAGCTTAGGAGAGAAAATGATTTTTGTATCTTTAGGACTCTCTTTACTTTTACTTGGAGTGTTTCCCATGAGTATCGCGGGGTTCTTGCAAAATGCTGCTGAGGTTTTGTTAGACCAAACGGCATATATTACACTGTTAGTAGGAGGTTAAGATGGAGTTTTCTCTGTATGGTTTGAGTGATATTGTACTCTCTTTAAAAGTTACAGCTCTAGCAAACTTTTTTGCACTTCTTATTGTACTATCCACGTTGACGGTACTTTTTATAGCACCAAACTATAGGTTAAAGAGATCTTTTTATCTGCTTTTTACTCTATTAGTGGCTTCACTTTTTCTTATCGTCTATGCCCATGACTACTTGCTTTTCTTCATAGGCTGGGAGGTAATGAGCATAAGTACCTACTTCTTACTCTCCTTTACCCTTAGCAAAGAGGCATTACATAAGTATATTCTTTTTGCTATGGCATCGGCGTTGAGTCTCTTTGTGGCTATTCTCCTTCTTTACTCTACACAGCACTCTTTTCTTTACGAAGATGCAAAGCAGAGTTACCTAGCCATGAGTGATGGGGTGCAACAGCTATTTACACTCTTTATGCTTATCGCTATTTTTATAAAACTTGGAACTATAGGTTTTCACTACTGGTTAGTCGATGCGTATGAAGAGTCACATAACCTTTTTACCCCTTTTCTCTCTGCGATGCTCTCTAAGATGGGTCTTTATGCACTCATACTTTTTGTAGCAAATATTACACAAGCAACATACGTATTAGCGGTGATGGGCTTACTTACTACCATCATAGCAACCTTTAAAGCCATAGAACAAGAGAGTATCAAACGACTCTTAGCCTACTCTTCCATTGCTCAGCTTGGGTACATCGTTACAGTGTTAAGTGTAGCAGATGGCATGGGTGGTGCGTTATACCATGCACTTATTCATACTTTAGTAAAACTGTTACTTTTTATTAACATCGCAGGAGTCATCTATGTGACACAAAAAGAGAAACTTAGTGACTTAGGAGGGTTGATTTATAAACTTCCGCAGTCATTTGTTTTTTTACTCATAGGGATTATTGTACTTGCAGGTATGCCCCCTTTAGGTGGCTTTGCTTCTAAATTTATGATTTACACAGCTTTGCTAGATGCGAAGTATTTACTACTTTTAGCAGGGGTGATGTTCTCTAGTGCTAGTGCGTTTATTTATGTTTATAAACTTATCTATGGTATCTATCTTGGACATCCAACACATAAAAACTTAGAAGAGGTAAAAGAGGTGCCATGGACATTTCTAGCACCTCAATACCTTCTTGCTTCACTGCTTGTTATTATAGGAACTTTCCCTGGATTAGTCATCCCCTACATTAACCGTATCTTAGGAGAGCTAAACCTTACGCTTCTCTCTTTTGAGACAATCCAAACACTCATTACCTCTTATGCTCAGTACAATGGTTTTGTGGTCATGGGTGCATTTGGTGGTATTTTTGTTTTAGTACTTATGATGTTTATGTTACTGCGTTCAAAAGCCAAAAAGCCTAAGAACCGTTTTGACATTGCCTACTGTGCAGAAGAACCCAATGAAGCGACACATCTACACTATGGGTACAGTATGGGGCAAGAGTTAAAAAGAGTAGGACTTATTCATCTTATAGCTAAAAATTCAAGTAAATACTTTTATGACTTTTTAGCCAAGCAGATGCAGTACTTCTCTGAAGTGGTGAGAAAAATCTATTCTGGAAACCTCTTGCTTAACTTTAACATCGCAGTGCTTTTTCTTATTATTCTTTTGTTATGGAGCCTAAAATGATACTCTTTGATTTACTTTTTATGTTACTTGTAGCATATATAACAGGCTTTTTGTATTATGGACTCTACCGTAACATAACAGCACGTTTTCAACGCCGTTTAGGACCTCCTGTATGGCAATCTTTTTTAGATTCTATTAAATTCTTCTCAAAAGAGGAGAGTATCTCACACGGATGGATGTTCTATCTAGGACCTGTTATCATGATGAGTGGTGCTATCATGACACTTTTTTTTATCCCTCTGTTTCACACGGGGGAGAGTTTTAAGGGGTTAAGCTCTTATGGAAACCTCTTTTTAGTTCTCTACCTTTTAGTTTTAGGAGCTTTAGGAAATGCTTTAGCTGTAGGAGCTTCGGGTAACCCTTTTGGGGTGATGGGAGTCACTCGTGGGCTTAGCCGTCTCTTTGCGTTGGAGTTACCTTTTTATATCTCAGTGATTGCACTTATTAGTGTAAGTGGTAGTGCTGACATCGTCTGTATTGCGGCAAGTCAAACAGAGTGGAATGCATTTGCTTACCCTCTGCTTTTCATAGCAGCACTCTTCTCTTTTGTAGGCATGATGGGACAAGCACCCTTTGACGTAGTGGGTGCTCCAGTAGAAGTCTATTCAGGACCAGCCTCTGAGTTCTCTGGAAAGTTTTTGGCACTACTCATGAGTCAAAGTGCCATCTTTACCTTTGCAAAACTGGTTCTGATGGTACATCTCTTTTTAGGTGGTGCAAGTGGATTTGTAGAACTTCTTGCAAAGAGTTTTGGGTTATTTCTGTTTGTCATCGCCTTTGGTGCAATGTACGGAAGATTTAAAACCCCACAAAGTATAGATTTTTTACTAAAAGTACCTACAAGCATCGCCATTGTAGGGTTAATTTTGGCAACGTGGAGCTAAAGATGGAAACAGGATTTTTACAAGAACAAAAGGTGTTAGAGGGTGACTTGAATTCAGAAAATTCACATCAAAATAGTGTAGATTTTTTGATGAATTGGTTTCGTAAACAGAGTATTTTTGTTTTAGCCTATGGGACAGGGTGTGGGGCTATAGAGATGCCACCTACTTTTACGAGTCGTTATGATGCAGAGAGATTAGGCATACGAGGTGCAGCGACTCCTAGACAAGCAGATGTTATCATAGTATCTGGTTACTGCTCGTACAAAACACTTAGAAGAATTATACGAACCTATGAGCAGATGAGTAACCCCAAATACCTTTTAGCTCTTGGCTCATGTACGGTTAATGGGGGGATGTATTGGGACTCTTACAATACGATTAAGAAACTAGAAGATTATCTGCCTGTTGATATGTATGTTAATGGTTGTATGCCTAGACCTGAAAGTATCTTAGAGGGGTTCATAGCACTTCAAAAAGAGATAGGAGAGGGTAAAGCCTCTTCTTGGCAGAAGTATGAAGAGAATTATGAGTTTTACAGAAAGAACCAAGAGGCTGTTTTAGGTAAAAAAGTAGAACCCTCTTATGAGGCAGATTGGTATTTGTATGAGGGAGGGCTATAATGTTTAGTGAAATAAAAAATCGTTTTGCAACAGATGATGTTGAGGTTAAACGTAAAGGGCTTTACAAAGTAGTAGTAAAGCATGAGAGACTTTTTGCACTGATTGTTATGCTTAAAGAGATGTATGATTATAAAACACTTAACACCATTACTTGTACAGACTGGATAGAAGAGGGGCATTTTGCATTGACGTATATAATGACTACGCTAAAGCGAAATGAGACTTTTATGCTACAGACGATGATACTCAGAGAAGAAGCACATACGAAGAGTTTAAGCTATCTGTTTAAACAAGCACAAATCATGGAGAGAGATCTACATGAAATGTATGGTATCAAGTTTGAAGGCAATGAAAACCTTAAAGAGTTAAGCTTAGAAAACTGGGTACATACGCCACCTCTACGAAGAGAGTTTGATACCTTAGAGTTTGTAAATAATCACTTAACTTTTCGTGATGGACGCGATGACAACATAGATACAAAAGCAGAGAGTAAACGACTTAGAGCCATTAAAAAAGCTGAAAAAGAAGCAGCCAAAAAGGCAAAAGAGTCAAAAAAGGCTGAAGATGTCCAATAAACATATCACTATCTTTCACGGTCCTCAACATCCAGGGATTACAGGTAACATGTCTGTAGAGCTTGACCTTATAGGCGAAACGATACAAAAAGCTACTACTCATGTAGGCTACTTGCATAGAGGTTTTGAGAAGCTTGTAGAGAGACGAACTGTTATACAAGCATTTACGATAGTTTGCCGTATCTGTGTTCCAGAACCTGACCCAAATGAAGCCAACTTTGCTATGGCAGTAGAGGAGTTAGCAGGGTTAGAGGTGACACCTAGAGCGGAGTACATTAGAGTCATGGTACTAGAGCTTTCACGTTTAGCTGCACAGTTTTTATGGATGGCAGGGCAGAGTGGTTCTATTGGTCTTTATGCAGTAGGGCAGTGGGCTATAGCAGACCGTGACCTTATTTTAGATCTGTTTGAAGAGCTTACAGGTGCAAGAGTTTACCATATGTACATCTACCCTGGAGGTGTAAGACGTGACTTACCTGAAGGTTTCTTAGGAAGAGTCTCTACTCTACTAAACTACATGAAAAAACGCTTAAAAGAGTATGATGATGTGTTTATTAACAATGCTAGTTTTAAAAACAGAGCCATAGGCGTAGGTGTCATTAGCCAAGAAGAAGCTATAGCAAACGGCTATGTAGGGCAAGTACTTCGTGCATGTGGTGTAGAAGCAGATGTTCGTAAAGATGCACCTTATTTGGTCTATGAGTCATTGGATTTTAAAGTGCCTACTCAAACAGCTGGAGATGTCTATGCAAGAGCATTGGTACGTCGAGCAGAGATGGATCAAAGTGTGCATATTTTAGAGCAAGTTGTAAAGATGATGCCAGAGGGTGAAGTGATGATAAAAATGCCAACACACCGTAAGTTTAAACTACCAAAAGATGATACATGGGTAAAAGTAGAGAGTGCTAGAGGTGAGTTTGCTTACTACATGGCAGGAGATGGTAGTGAGAAGATACGCCGTATGCAAGTAAGAGGTCCTTCACTCGTACACGCCTATACACTTTTAGAATCACTTTTAGTAGGTGCAGAGCTAAGTGATGTGGCACTTATTATGAACTCTTTGGGTATCTGCCCTCCTGAGATAGAGAGATAGGAGTTAAGATGAAATGGTCAGTTGATATACAAGGGACACTAAGTCCCCTTAAAATACTAGGTGCTTTCTTTCAAAAGCCAAATACTATCGCTTATCCGACAGTTAAAAAAGCGACTGCAACGGGCTATCGTGGTTTTCATACCAATCTTTTAACAGACTGTATCGGTTGTGCTAACTGTCAAGATGTATGTATGAATAATGCGATAGATATGGTCAAGACAGACCAAGAGTACAATGCTAAGAATGCTTCACAGTGTATTCCTCGTATAGATTATGGGAGATGTTGTTGGTGTTCTCTCTGTACAGATGTATGCCCGCCAGATAGCCTTAAGCTAGAAGATGATTATATAAATGTAACTAAATATGCTAGTGACTTTTTATATATGCCAAAGAATAAGGAGTAAAGATGAGGTTACTGTTTTGGACACTGTTGCTTTTTATAATGTGGATGGTACTAAGTGGGAATATACAACTATCTAACGTACTAGTAGGTGGAGGGGTTAGTTTTTCTGTGGCACTACTCTACACTAAACTTTTTATACATAAAGCATTTGAACCCATAAACCCTATATGGTTTGCTGTGTATATATGGGTTTTACTTAAAAATCTCATACTCTCAAACTTTTATATTAGCAGAAGGGTATTACGAAAAGATATGAAACTCTCTCCTGCTATAGTAGCTGTAAAGACCACACTCAAAAGTGACTGGAAAAAACTTCTTTTAGCCAACTCCATTACCCTTACTCCAGGGACACTTACATTAGATGTAGAAGATGACACTCTTTATATTCATATTATTGAGTACTATGAGGGGTCAGATAAAGCATTTATTATTAAAGAATTTGAAGAGGTTATAGCTAAAATGTAGTGAGTTTTTGGGTAAAGTAAGTAGTTTGGGTTGTAGGGCAGAAGCCCTACTAGAGACTGGATTAGAGTCTAGACTCGTATCTTCTAAGCATGAAGAGTTTTTTAAGAATTTTCTTGCGAGTTGCAATCTTTTCTTTTTTGTTCTTTTCAGTTTGAGTTTCAAAGTTCTGTCTAGCTCTTGCTTCAGTTACAATAAGGTTTCTGTCACATTGTCTCTTGAATTTTCTATAAGCGTCATCAAATGAGTCACGTGAAGTTAATTTAATTCCTGGCATCGAAAAGCACCCCCTTCCTTATCAAAATTTCTTACCGATTAGAGTAAGAGAGATAAATATGAGGGGGATTATATCGAAAATTTATAATAAAGAGATGAATAAAAGCCTATAAAGTTATAAACTATGACGATATAATGTTAAAAAAGAAAGAAGAGAAATGATAATACTATTTGATTTAGATGGAACACTAATAGACTCAACAGAGGCGATACTTGAGAGCTTTGCTGTTGCATTTGAGAGTTTTGGTGTAGCAGTACCTAAAGATGCACTTATAGAAGCAGAGATAGGACACCCTTTAGATGTGATGTTTATGACTTTAGGGGTAGCAGAGGAGAAGGTTTGGGACTATGTTCATGCGTATAAAATGCACTACAGAAAAATCAGCTGTGAAAAAACCATACTTTTGCTAGAAGCTAGAGAAGCTGTTGAACTTGCTAGTAAACATGCAACCTTAGGTGTGGTCACTACAAAAACAGCAAAATACTCCATAGAACTCTTAGAACATATGGGGCTAATGCACTATTTTGAGGTACTTATAGGTCGAGAAGATGTGAAAAATCCTAAGCCAGACCCAGAACCTATTTACAAAGCTTTATCTGCGTTACCAAGTGACACATCTAAATGTTGGATGATAGGTGATACTTGTATGGATATGAATGCTGCAAAGGCAGCTGGTGTGGAGAGTGTGGCGGTTACATGTGGATATGGAACAGAAGAAATTTTACAAAAATGTACAACAAATATACACAAAAATGCACTAGAAGCTGTACGATATATCACAATAATATAGTTCAAAGTTAAAAAAATCATAAATTCAACACCCTTTAAGAGGGTGGAGATTACAATACTTCATGATTGATAATACTATCGAGGAGAAAATATGGTAGAAATTAGATGGCACTCACGTGCAGGTCAAGGTGCTGTAACAGGTGCAAAAGGTTTAGGATCTGTTGTAGCTACAACAGGTAAACAAGTTCAGGCATATGCTCTTTATGGTTCTGCAAAACGTGGAGCAGCAATGAATGCATACAATAGAATTGATGATGAGCCTATTGTAAATCAAGAGACAAAAATGTTTCCTGATTATGTATTTGTTATTGATCCAGCGTTGGCATTTACAGATGATATTACAAAAAATGATAAACCAGATACACAGTATATCATTACAACACATTTATCTAAAGATGAGTTAATTGCAAAAATCCCAGCATTACAAGACAAAGCTGAGAGAACATACGTTGTAGATTGTATGCAAATTTCACTTGATACGATTGGTAGAGCAATGCCAAATACACCAGTACTTGGTGCATTTATGAAAGTTTCTAAACTATATGAATTAGATTTCTTTTTGGATAATATGAAAAAAGTTCTTTCTAAATTCCCACAAAAGATTATAGATGCGAATATGGAAGCGATTACAAGAGCTTATAACGAAGTGAAGTAGGGAGGAAAGAAAATGAGTATTACAGGTTCAGCAATAGGAACAGATAAAAGAGGGATAAGAGAGCTTGGTGGAGAAGAGAAGCTAGGTTGGGATGAAGTAGAACAAGGTGTTGTACTAAGTTCATTTGACGGAAGCACTGAAAACGCAGCTTTTTTAAAGCCTGAAGAGCGTGAATATAGTGATTTCAATTCATATACAGCAACTGTTGCGTCTTGGAGAATTATTAAGCCAGTGTATAACAGAGATATCTGTATTGACTGTCAAAATTGTTGGGTATGGTGTCCAGATACATCTATTATCTCAAGAGATAAACAAATGTTAGGGATCGATTATGATCACTGTAAAGGGTGTGGGGTATGTGTAGAAGTATGTCCAACAAACCCAAAATCACTTTTAATGTTCAATGAAGCCTCTGATAATGATGCAGAGCTTGCAGGTTGGCCAGTTAAAGAAAAGAAAGAGAAATAGGTAAAGGATAGTTATGGCAAATGAATATGAATTAAATGATGTAGAGGTTTGGGACGGTAATTTCGCTGCTTCTCAAGCACTAAGACAAGCTCAAGTTGATGTTGTTGCGGCGTATCCTATTACTCCGTCAACTCCTATTGTTGAGGGGTACGGTGGATATGTAGCCAATGGTTATGTAGATGGCGAGTTTGTAATGGTTGAGTCTGAACATGCGGCAATGTCTGGATGTATCGGTGCATCAGCAGCTGGTGGTCGTGTTGCTACTGCTACTTCTTCACAAGGGTTTGCTCTTATGGCAGAGGTACTGTATCAAGCATCTGGTATGAGATTACCAATTGTATTGACTGTAGTAAATAGAGCATTGGCATCTCCACTTAATGTTCGTGGTGATCACTCAGATATGTATCTTGGACGTGATTCTGGTTGGATTCAGATTGATGCATTTAATGCACAAGAAGCGTATGACCTTCCATTATGTGCATTTAAAATTGGTGAGCATTTAGATGTAAGACTTCCAGTTATGGTACACCAAGACGGATTTACAACATCACATAAAGCACAAAATGTTTACCCTATGAAAGATCAAATAGCGTATAACTTTATTGGTAAATTTGTACCAGTAGATGAGATGCTTGACTTTACAAGACCTGTAACACATGGTGCTCAAACAGAAGAAGATTGGCACTATGAACATAAAGCAAAACAACATAAAGCACTTATGGATTCACGTACAGTAATCGATGATGTATTTGCTAAGTTTAAAGAGCTTACAGGTAGAGAGTACAAAAGAGTTGAAACATATATGATGGAAGACGCTGAAGTAGCATTAGTACTTCTTGGTTCATCTGTTGAAACTGCAGTACTTGCAGCAAAACAACTTAGAGATGAAGAGGGTATTAAAGTAGGAATCGTAGCACCAAGATGTCTTAGACCGTTCCCTTATGACCTTATAAGAGATGCATTAGATACTACTTCACTTAAAGCAGTATGTTGTTTAGATAAATCAGCACCAGGTGGAGCAATGGGAGCACTTTTCAATGAAGTTTCAGCTGCTGCATATACTACAAAAGCAAGACCATTAATGTCTAACTATATTTATGGTTTAGGTGGACGTGACTTTGCTGTTGATGAAGCAAAAAGAATTATGAAAGAGCAAGTAGCACACGCTAATGCTGGACATATTACAACAGATATCCAACAGTTCTCAGGACTTAGAGGTCCAAAACTTGGATTTTTCCAGACTAGAAGGGGTTAAGAATGGCAATTACTTCAATTAAAAACTTAAAAGAATTTTCAACAAACAACGACAGATTTGAAGGGGCACACCTTCTTTGTCCTGGTTGTGCTCACTCTATGATAGTTAGAGAGCTTATGAACTGTACAGATGATAACCTCGTTATCTCTTCAAACACAGGTTGTCTTGAAGTATCAACGGCAGTTTATCCATACACATCTTGGGATACATCTTGGATTCATATTGGTTTTGAAAACTCTGCTACTGCTGTTACTGGTGCAGAAGCTATGTACAAAGCTAGAAAAAGAAAAGGTACACTTAAAGACCCTGATGCTCCTGTAAAATTTGTTGCCTTTGGTGGTGATGGTTCTACTTACGATATCGGTTTCCAATGGCTCTCAGGAGCAATGGAGAGAGGGCATGACTTTACATACATCTGTTTAGATAATGAAAATTATGCGAACACTGGAGGACAAAGATCTTCTGCAACACCTATTGGAGCACATACTTCAACAGCACAAGCAGGAACTCACTCTTACGGTAAAAAGCAAAAGAAAAAAGACATCGTTTCTATTATGGCTGCACATGGTTCACCTTATGTTGCCCAATTGGCTCCAAACAAATGGAAATCAATGGCTAAAGGTTTCCAAAAAGCACTAGAGACTGAAGGACCTTGTTTCATTAACACAGTTTCTGCTTGTACAACTGAGTGGAAATTTGACCCTAAAGATACTATTCATGTAACAGATTTGGCAACAGATTCACTTATGTTCCCTATCTATGAAATTATTGATGGGCATGAGCTTAATATTCTTTATAGACCAAAAAATATTATTAAAGTAGAAGATTATCTTGGGGCTCAAGGGCGTTATAAACACTTATTTAAGCCTGAGAATAAGCATGTTATTGAGAGAATTCAATCTGATATTGATAAGAATTGGACGATGCTACAAAGACGCGAAGAAGCAAGAATATAATCTTTCTTCTGCTTTTATAGCATCTTTGACCGATTGGCTTCGTTCCATTAGGTCACTTCTGGTACTAAATGCCGATACCCCTGTCGCTAAAGCGTAAATGGGGGTATAGTTATACCTAAGCTCCTTCATTACTAAACCCACATTAATCCAAACCTACTACAAACTTACAAAAAATCTTTAGATTCTTATCATTTTTAATAATTTCTTTGTATAATCAAAATTATAATTTTAAGGAAATAACTATGCCACTATTAGACAGTTTTACCGTTGACCATACCAAAATGATAGCTCCAGCAGTGAGAGTTGCAAAAACTATGAGTACTCCAAGTGGAGATGACATTACCGTATTTGATTTACGTTTTTGTGTGCCTAACAAAGAGATATTAACAGAACGGGGTATCCATACTTTTGAGCACCTTTTTGCAGGATTTATGAGAGATCATTTAAATTCAAAAAAAGTAGAAATTGTAGATATTTCACCGATGGGATGTAGAACAGGATTTTATATGTCATTGCTTGGAACACCTAAAGCTAAAAAAGTAGCCAAAGCGTGGAAAAAGTCTATGAAAGATGTACTAAAAGTAAAAAAGCAGAGTGATATTCCTGAGCTTAATGTTTATCAATGTGGAACATATAAGATGCATTCACTTAAAGAGGCAAAAGCCATCGCTACCAAGGTACTAGAAAAAGGGATTGGTATTATGAACAATGAAGATTTAAAACTTAGTAAAAAAATACTCAAAGGACTCTAATATGCTAATCTGGATTCCTGTAGATGGAAGTGATGCAAAAGCATCTAAAGTCGTAAGTCAGTATGAAGTTTCACAGTGGGCATTGATAAATTTTGATGAGGGTGAAGTTAAATCGGTTCGTTTTTATGAAGACCGTAAAGCGTGTGAAGAGACATGGGTGGACTTTATTATCCTTGTTAACAAATATGAAAATTACATGGACTTTATGGATGAAGGTATGATGGTTCTTTGTGTAAGAGAAGAAGAGAGCATAGAAGATATTATAGAGGCTTTTAAGTTTAAAGAGCTCGATGAGATAGGGTTATAGTTCATTGTATAACGAAAGTATAAGATCTCAAAAAGAGGTCGTTCTTTGTGAAGATGGAAGTAACACCCTCTACTCAAAAGAGTTTGACGAACCTTACCACTCAACCAAAGATGGGGCGTTGCATGAGTCTTTAGAGAAGCATGTAAAACCCGCTTTAACACTTAAAAAAGAGAAAGCTAAATTGGTTATCTTAGATATCTGTTTTGGTTTAGGTTACAACACCTTTGCAATGCTTTACTACATTAAAAAACATAAACTCTCAACAAAAGTACACATACTCTCTCCTGAGTTTGACGAAGAGCTTGTACGCTCATTAAATACTTTTAATTTTCCGCCAGAGTTTGAGAGTATTAAACCTATCATACATGCTATTTCACAAAATCTCTACTATGAAGATGAACAGTTTAAAATAGAGATTTTACTTGGAGATGCACGAAAAAGTATCCCTAAAATAAAAGAGAAGATAGATGTAGTGTTTCAAGATGCCTTTAGTCCTGCCCATAACCCACTTCTTTGGACAACAGAGTACTTTAAAGACGTAAGAGCCATTTGTAAAGAAGATGCCATCATTACCACTTACTCTACAGCAGCAGCTATTCGTTTAGGACTTTATGAAAATGGATTTTATATCTTTGTTCATCGAGCCAAGATGATGAGATACTCTACAGTAGCTAGTCTAAAAATGCTTAATGGTTTAGAGTATATAGATATGGAGTTAAAAAAAGAACGAAATCCTACGGCTTGTAGTTTTAAAGATATAGATTACTTTTAAAAAATATGTACTGTTAGCCAAACAGTCCCCGCACTTGTTTTTAAAACAGTATGAGGTACTTTGGCAGGAATAAAGAGCGTCTCACCTTTAAAAAGTTTTTTCTGCTCTCCATCTATAAGAAGTGTGGCTTCTCCTTCAATGAGAACTACCCATTCATCTTCTTCTTGAATATACTCAATAGGTTCAACATCGGCTGAACTTACTATACGATTAATTTTAATATTTTTATGTTCAAGTAGTGTAGTAAAATCTTCACCGACTTTAGGTGTATCAAAGTCGTAAAGATTCATCAATAACTCATTTGCATACGGTCTACGTCATCCCAGCTCATACTTTTTTTTGCAGATCTGTGTGCTAGTATATGGTCTATATATCGTGCAAAGACATCGGTTTCTATGTTGAGTTTTGTTCCTACTTGATAGTTCTTCATGAGGGTCTCTTTAAGGGTATGTGGGATGATAGTGAGTCTAAAGTTATCTGCATTTACGTCATTTACGGTAAGAGAGATGCCATCTATGGTGATAGACCCTTTAGGAATGATATGTGCAATATACCTAGGTTCTACCCCAATAATAAAATCGGTAGCATTTTCTCTAGGGGTAATCTTCATAACTGTACCTACACAATCTACATGCCCTTGAACGATATGCCCTTCAAAGCGATCGTTCATCATCATCGCGGGTTCCATGTGTACTGAGCCTGATATTTTACTCTCATCTATAATAGAACGTGTCTCATCTGCTAGCTCTAAGTCAAAGCCATCACTATGTACTTTGATAACCGTAAGACAGACACCATTAATAGCAATGGAGTCTCCAAGTTTTGCTTTATGTTTGGAATGTATTGTTAAAATATTGTTTTGGTAGTTTTTTACTGTGGCGATTTCTCTTATTAGTCCTGTGAACATTTGACCTCAATTTATTTGGATATAATTCACTAATTATAGCGAAAAATTATTTTTGCGTCTTGTAGGGTGGATTAATCCACCATTTATATTTTAGATAAGGTTTTTTATGAATTATGAAGTCATAGTTATTGGTGGTGGACATGCAGGGATAGAAGCTTCGTTAGCTTCTGCACGTATGGGTGTGAGTACACTCTTGATTACAATATTAGTAGAGCAGATAGGTGCGTCAAGTTGTAACCCTGCCATAGGGGGACTTGCAAAAGGTCACTTAGTACGTGAAGTAGATGCTCTTGGTGGTGAGATGGGTCTTTGTACAGATAAAACAGGGATACAATTTCGTACACTTAACGCCTCTAAAGGTCCCGCAGTAAGAGGTACACGAGCACAGATAGATATGGATGCGTATCGTATCTATATGCGTAATGTAGTTTTAAATACCCCTAACTTAGATGTAAAGCAAGAGATAGCAGATGGACTGGTAATAGAAGAGGGTGTAGTCCGTGGAGTTACAACAGAACTAGGTAACACTTACCATGCTCCTAAAGTGATTATTACCGCAGGTACATTTCTGAATGGACTGATACACATAGGTGATAAAAAGCAAACTGCTGGAAGACAAGGAGAGTTTGCCTCTTTAGAACTTGCAGAGTATTTAAAAGGGCTTGGTTTAGAGATAGGGCGTTTAAAAACAGGTACTTGTGCAAGAATAGATGCAAAATCTGTAGATATATCGGTGATGGAAGTACAACCTGGTGACATGCCTCCTCCACCTTTTTCATTTAGAACCGATAAAAAAACGTTTAAGCCTACACAACTCCCTTGTTATGTAACTTATACCAATGAGACTACTCATAAGATAATAGAGAGTAACTTTGACAGAGCACCACTCTTTTCTGGGCAGATAGAAGGGGTAGGACCACGCTATTGCCCTAGTATAGAAGATAAGATAAATAGATTTAGAGATAGACCAAGACATCAAATATTTGTTGAACCTCAGACTATAGATGAGACAGAGTATTATATCAATGGTATGAGTACCTCTTTACCTACAGATGTACAGCTAGAGATGGTGCAGTCAGTTGAAGGTATGGAAAATGCAAAGATAGTTCGTTATGGTTATGCTATTGAATATGATTATGTACAGCCTACAGAGTTGAGACATACCTTAGAGACAAAAAAGGTTAAAGGACTCTACTGTGCAGGACAAATCAACGGTACTACAGGTTACGAAGAGGCAGCAGCTCAAGGGCTTATGGCAGGGATAAACGCAGCACTAAGCATACAAGAAAAAGAGCCTTTTATACTTCGACGTGATGAAGCATATATAGGGGTACTTATAGATGACTTAGTAACCAAGGGTACAAAAGAGCCATATCGTATGTTTACCTCACGTGCAGAGTATAGACTGCTTTTACGTGAAGACAATGCAGATATGAGACTCTCACACTACGCCGAAGAGTTAGGACTTTTAGATGCAGAGTATATGAAACAGTTTAGAAAGAAGAAAATAGCACTTGAAGAGGCGTTAGACTATATGAGAGTGAATCATGTAACCCCTACAAAAGAGTTTTTAGTTAAATTGGCATCTATAGGTGCAGTAAAAATCAATGACAGAACCTGTTGGCTAGATGTCATCGGACGTGGAGACTTTAACAGAGAAAAGTTAGTAACACTCTTACCAGACTTTGATAAATACGATGATGAAGTGATGGAGCAGATACTTGTAGAGGCAAAATATAGCCGTTATATAGAGAAGCAACAACAGCAGATACTTAAAATGGATGATATGCTTAAAATCAAAATACCACAAAATTTTGTTTATAAAAATATCTCTGGATTGAGTAATGAGATTATCGAAAAACTCGAAATTGCTACACCACCTACACTCTTTAGTGCCTCTCAAATATCAGGAGTAACCCCTGCTGCGTTAGAGATAGTTCATGTCCATATTAAGATGGCACAAAAAGGAAAAAGATAAATGTTATTTTATTATGCGAACTCAGGACACAAGATAGGGTTAGATAGAGTAAAACGTGGGGCTGCTTTGTTAAATAAACTTAGTCATAGTGGTGTAAAAGCACAACTTTTAGTCAATGACTTTCGTGCAGGATTAGCAGCTAAAGAGTTGGGAGTAAAAGAGTATATTACTATAGAGACGATACAAGATATAGATGCTATTGCTCAGTTTGGAGATAGCATTATTATTGATTCTCCTGAAAATGACCATGGACGATTGGTAAAGTACTGTGAGGACTTTAAAAATGTTTGGCGTTTTGAAGTAGCAAAAGATGATACATCTGTGCATGGTGAAGTTTTATTTAAGGTAGATTGTAAAGAGGAGAGTTGTTTAAGTGCAGTTATTATTGATGACATGTATTCTGAACAGATAGAAAAAGAAGAACGAGTGCTTTTCTTTTTGAATGATGCAGACTATAATAAAGTGATTTTAAATAATGAAGCATTTTTCAAATCATTCAATATGGAGTTACTATTAGGAAATTACTTTTTTGTTAAATATGAAGATGCCTTAGGTAAACTTTTCTCAATACTTCATGAACCTGAAGAGTATGAAACAGTTATAAAAAGTAGTAGTCATGTGGTTACTGCTTCAGCACAAACAGCATTAGAGGCAAAAGCTAGTGGATGTAAAGTCATTTACTTGCAAGTAGATAAAAATGATTTTTACCCTGTTGAGCTTCTTAAATCGTATGATATTACAGTTGTTAATGATTTTAATATAGATGAGGTAAAAAAATCTTTAAAAGAGGAAAAAACACTTTTAAAAAGAGGTTTAGAATATCTTGATAGTAAAAAAATTATAGAAATGTTATAAATATTATAAGATTAAAATATTCTTAATAAGATAAAAATTGTCCTAATTTACTTAGTGTAACAATCAATTATGGGTATGAGAGTTTGTTTTATCCAAATCCTAATTTAAGTACAAATCCCCTATAATAGGGCGCTTAAAACTATAATTAAGGAAGGAAATAGGTATGGGAAAAGACGTAAAAGGTCGTAGAGACTTTATAGGTATGGCTCTTGGTGGTTTCACAGCTATTGTAGGTGGTATACCTGCATTATATGCAATGAAACGTAGCTGGGATCCATTGCCAAGTGTAAAAGCTGCTGGTTTTACAACGGTTGATTTAAGTGGGGCACAAGAGAATGTGCTAAATGTAGAAAAATGGAGAGGTAAACCTATCTTTGTTTTGAAAAAATCAAAAGATATGAAAACGGATCCTAGAGATGTAATAGTTGGTAAAGATCACTTTCATGTTTCTATCGGTCTTTGTACACACTTAGGATGTATTCCTGCATATATACCAAATGAACATAAATTTAAATGTGCATGTCATGGGGGAGAGTTCGATGCAAGTGGACACCAGATTTTTGGTCCTCCACCAAGTCCATTAGAGATTCCACCATTTAAAGTAGATGGAACAAAGCTTGTACTAGGCGAAGCAGGTCCTGAGTATAAAAAAATGCTAGACGACGGTCTAACGGTATAAGGGGGATAATATGGCACATTTTGAAAAAGCAAAAAACCTCAATGAGTGGTTGGATCAACGTTTAGCAGTTAATACTCTTAAAAAAGTAATGCAAACTGAGTATTGGATTCCAAAAGATATTAACTTCCTATGGGCTATGGGTATGGTGTTGGCAGCAACATTTGGTATGCTTTTAGTTTCAGGTATTTTCTTACTTATGTACTACAAGCCAGATACTAATTTAGCGTTTGACTCAGTAAACTATACAATCATGAGTGAAGTAGGTTACGGTTGGTTATGGAGACATATTCACGGTGTAGGTGCATCATTGGTCTTTTTGATTATCTATATTCATATGTTTACAGGTATCTACTACGGTTCATATAAAAAAGGTAGAGAGCTTATCTGGTTATCTGGAATGGGACTTTTTGTTGCATTCTCAGCAGAAGCTTTCTCTGGATATATGTTACCTTGGGGACAAATGTCTTACTGGGCTGGTATGGTTATTACTAACTTATTCTCTGGTGGTTCATTAGAAGCGTATGGTCTTGTTGAGTGGATTAGAGGGGATTACGTTCCTGCAGATGCATTTTTAACTAGATTCTTTATGTTACATGTATTACTGCTTCCTTTAGCAATTATTGGTCTTATCGTACTTCACTTTGGTACACTAAGAATCCCACATGTTAATAATCAAGAGGGTGAAGAGTTTGATTATGCTGAATCTGCAGAGCTTTACAAAGCAGGAAAAGTAAAAGAGTCTAAAGTTATTCCATTCTCTCCAGTATTCTTGTCTAAAGATGTATTTGTAATGGGTGTTTATTTCCTCTTGTTCTTCTATTTGGTATTCTACCACTTTGAATTTGCAATGGATCCAGTGAACTTTGACCCAGCAGATGGACTTAAAACACCTGCACATATTTACCCTGAGTGGTATTTCTTATGGAGTTATGAAATCCTAAGACCATTCTCTAAAGACCTTGGTTTGATTGCATTTGCTATTGCTCAAGTAATTTTCTTTATGCTTCCATTCTTAGATAGAAGTCCAAACGTGGCTCCTGCAAGTAGAAGAGGATTATTTAAATACTGGTTCTGGGCAATGCTAATTGATGTAATTGTCTTAACATTTATGGGTAAATTACCTCCAACAGATGCACTATTTGCTACTATTGGATTAATTTCAGCTGTTCTATTCTTTGTATTATGGATAGCATTACCATTTATCACTAAATCAGAAAAAAAACTATAAGGAGTAGAGAATGAAAGAATTAAAAATATTTGGAATTGTAGCTATCTTTACTCTAGTACTCTATTGGGGTGTTGAACCATTTGCTCACTCTCAAATGCACAAGCATATAGAAAGTAATAACTTTGTTTACACAGGTGCAGCAGATATAGAAGAAGCTGAAGCAGCAAAAGATGAAAAAAGAGCTGCCAAAAAGAAAGCTTTTTGGACAGATGTAGCTAAAGTAGCTAAAATCAAAGGTAATGTTGCTGCTGGTGAAACAGCTTTTGCAACATGTATGGGATGTCACACTGGTTTGCCTATCAATATGGGTGGAGTAATTCCACCTGCACTTGATCATGCTGGTGCGTTGTACGATAAAAACTATCTTATTGCTCTTATTAAAGATCCAGCAATGGCATCAAATGTAGATCATAAGTATGCAGATACTACAACTCACCCAATGGGTAGTATTAAAATGATGATGAGTGATGATCAGCAAATTGCTGATGTTGTTGCATACATCATGGCTAAAAAAGCAGGTGAAGTAACTACTAAAGAAGCATTCTCGGAAGCTTGTGGTAGATGTCACGCAATGCGTTATGCTAAAACTTCACAACTTGGTGATACACCAACATTTAAATATAAAAAAGATGAATTGGCACATAAAATTAAGGTAATTGAAGAGCAAGATGCTGTTAAAGCATATATGGGTAAATTACCTCCAGATCTCTCTATCATTATTAGAGCAAGAGGTCACCACTTTATGGAGACATTTGTTGAAAATCCACAAGGACAGCTTTTAGGTACATCTATGCCTAGAACAGGTCTTACACACGAAGGGTATGAGAAAGTTAAAACATATCTTGAAGAGGTAGGAGATCCTAGCAAACCTGCTCGTGAGGAACTTGGACCAAAAGTTTTACTTTTCTTCTTTGTCTTTACAGGTTTAGCATTCTTATGGAAAAAATCAATGTGGAAGGGTCATCACTAGCATGACTTAGGGGAGCTTTGCTCCTTTTTCACTTAGCTAAATATTGAGTTTTATGACTCAGTATTTAGCTTCTTCATTTACTACAATTAAATACTTCACTTTTTTGATATACATCATCATATTTTTATCTACATTTCGATACTCTAAGAGAAATTTATTATATGGATTATTATGCTTATAGATGGACACGGTAGAACCGTTAACTACTTACGGGTTTCTGTTACAGAACGTTGTAATTTTAGATGCCAATACTGCATGCCTGAAAAACCTTTTTCATGGGTACCTAAAGAGAACTTACTCTCTTTTGAAGAGTTATTCCTTTTTATGAAAGTTGCTATGGATGAGGGGGTAAACAAAATCCGTATTACAGGTGGAGAACCACTTTTAAGAGAGGGTTTAGATACTTTTATCAAGATGATAAATGACTATCAACCAGATGTTGATTTGGCTTTAACAACCAATGCCTTCTTACTTCCTCAAACAGCACAAAAGCTTAAAGATGCAGGGCTGAAAAGAGTCAATATCTCTCTTGATTCTCTTAAACCTAAAGTAGCACATCATATAGCACAAAAAGATGTCTTGGCACAAGTTCTCTTAGGAATAGATAAAGCTCTTGAAGTAGGCTTAGGTGTTAAGATTAACATGGTACCGATGAAAGGTATTAATGATGATGAAATTTTAGATATTATTGATTACTGTATAGAACGTAAGATTAAAGTACGTTTTATCGAGTATATGGAAAATTCACATGCTAGTAAATCAATAGAAGGTATGCATGGACGTGAAATCCTAGAAAAAGTTAAAGAACGTCACACCATAAAAGCACTAGGACGTGAGGGTGCAAGTCCATCTTTTAACTATGTTTTAGATAATGGTTATGAGTTTGGACTTATAGACCCACATAAGCATGACTTTTGTGAAAACTGTAACCGTATCAGACTTACTGCTGAGGGTAATCTTATCCCTTGTCTCTATTTTGATGAAGCATTAAGTATCGCCTCTTCTGTAAAAAAAGGAGATATACAAGGTGCAGCTGATGTCTTGGCTCAAGTATTAAAAGATAAACCTAAAGAGAACCGTTGGATAGAGGGTGAACTAGAAGAGGGTCAAGAGGTTTCAACGCGTGCATTTTATGAGACTGGCGGCTAATGTTTTACCTTACTGAACAGTTTTTTTCTATACAAGGCGAAGGGAAATATGCAGGTGTACCCTCTTACTTTATCCGTACAGGTGGATGCAACCTCACCTGTTCAGGTTTTGGTGCAAAGTATGAAGTGGATGGAGAAGTACGCTACGGCTGTGATACCTATTTTGCAGTAGATAGTACCTATGTAAAGTCATGGATAAAAGTAGAAGAGAGTCAATCACTTATAGGTACTCTTGATAGTGAATTTAAAAAACTAGGGTACAAGCCTCACATGGTTATAACAGGTGGAGAGCCACTTATGTACTATAGCAACAGAGTATTTTATGAGGTTGTGTCATGGCTTGTAGAAGAAGGTGTTCAGATAACCTTTGAGACCAATGGGACTATTGAGATGAATTTTGATGCATACCCTGCCTATAAATCTTGTGTATTTGCACTCTCTATTAAGCTAGAAAACTCTGGAGAGCCTAAAGAGAAACGTATTATTCCTCAAGCGTTGAAAAACATACAAGCTTATGCAAAAGAGGCATTTTTAAAGTTTACCATAGACAAAAAACTTGTAGAGACAACAGCCATAGATGAGATTAATAAGCTTAGAGAAATCTTACCTAAATTAGACGTTTTTTGTATGCCTGTTGGTGAGAGTCGAGATACGATTTGGAGAAATGATAGAGCAGTATTTGAGTTTTGTATGAAACACAATTTTAGATATAGTGATAGATTACATATCCGCGTTTTTGACACTACTCAAGGGGTATAGTTTTTACAAAATATTTCTTATTTATAGTTAAAATAGATACCCAAATCTAACAATAAAACGTTTCTTTTCTAAAGGTTGATACTCTTTCACATTTTGTGAAGAATGGATGAAACTCCTAAATCCAAATGGATCTTCATTTTACCAAATGGCACTCCCCACAAGCAGAGGAAGCGTCACAATAGAACAAGGAGCTAACGAGGTCAACACACCTATGGCAAACGAGGTAAAAATAGCATAGAGTCCATAGTTTTGGACACTGTTTATTAGAAACTCTTCCATGACTATAGTGACCTAAAAGGTACTATAGATAAGAGAGATGGATTACTCTCTAACAACACTGCTGCATCCTTTTTTTAGTGCTGGAGTGTTGAGTTCGAGATGTTTTATCTCTTCTAAGATGGATTGACGAAAGCTATCTAAAGGAGAGCGTATGGAGTAAAAAGCCCAACGCCCCTCTCTTTCTACCTTTAGAAAACCTCCATCTTTTAAGATTTTTAGATGACGAGAGATACGAGACTGAATCATGCCAAAAGCGTTCTCTACATCACAAACACACACCTCTTCATGAAGGTTAATAAAATTTAAAATGCGTAGGCGAGTCTCATCGTTGATTGAGCCGATGGTTTTTAAAAAAATATCCATTATTTTTTTGGATTATTTAAAACAGTAGAACGAGCAAGTGCTGATTCTATCTCCTCTTTGCTAATGTCTCCTGTAAGTTTAAGCTCAATGTTGCCATCTTTCCCCTCTACTTCCATATTGGTCATTTTTTTCTTGGTCTCATCGGACATACAAGCACATGAACCAGTGGCACAATTTTCGACCATTTGCATAATCTGCTGTTTTTTCACTGCTCCTGTGAAGTTGATTTTTACACCTTGGGTTGTTTTAAATACGTTTTTGTTCATTGGTTTTCCTTTTAATTCTTTAGCTTGTTTCTTATTTGAAAGTATATCTTTTACTTTTGGTAGAAGTCTCTGTTCTATCTCTTTATAGGTTGCTTCAAAAGCTTCATACTCTTTCCCATCTGGGTCATCAAAACCGATATGAATAGTAGGGACGGGTTTTGAAAAAGTAGGGCAACTCTCTTTTGCATGGTCACAAACAGTAACGACCAAATCAAACTCAATATCTTCTAAAGTATCAAGTGTTTTAGAGTGATAACTCTCATTCCACACATGATGTGTCTCTAAAACTTTTTTGGCATTTGGATTAATTAGACCACTAGGATTGACACCTGAACTATAAGCTCTAATGTTTTCTAGTTGAGCGTTAATCAATGCTTCAGCAATAATGCTACGACATGAGTTACCTGTGCAGAGTATCAATACTTTTTTATTCATCAGTTCTCTCTTTTTGTTTTTTGAATTGTATCTATTATAGGCTTATATCAAGATATATTGATGTGTTTAGATTTAATTAAAAATTATGCAACCAAATTTTTAATTAAGTCGATATGTTTGAGTATTGGGTTTATTCTTTTAGCAACGCTACTTCGTACCATGGTTGCTTTCTATCCTGAGTATGCCATTTATTATCTATATTTGGCGATACTTTGGGTGGTTGGTTGCTCCTAGAGCTGATGGGGTTAAGGGGTAAGAATTACCCCTTTTTTACTGATTAATTTTTACTTTTCCAAATGTGAATCATCATGAGGATGTCGTTTTTCATGATGTTTAATAATTTCATCCATATTGGTATCATCTAAAATCATAAGTTCATTATTTTCAAACTTCTCTAGTACACTCTTGAGTAAAATACGCTCAAATCCTGTATGATAAAGAGCCATACTTCCATGCTCTTTAACTTTTTCATAAGGGTTAATCCCCATCTCTTGGATTAATAGAGCATCTACTTTCATCTCATAAAGCCATTCAATAACAGCTTGTCCCCCTGATTGATTATTTGGAATAATCATAACTTCTCCATCTTTGATAATTGCAAACCATTTGGCTTTTCCAAATAGAGGTGCAATGGCTGGATTTTCTTTGTTCATTTTTACGGGTATTGCAAGTTTCATTTTTTATCCTTTTAACTGTTTCGTTTTTCTATTTTAATAGCTTTTTGATGAAGCAGAGCATCAGCTACTTTTTTTCTAGCAGACTCCAGCAATCTTGAAAATGTGGTTCTAGAAATTCTCATCTTATCAGCTGACTCTTGTTGGTAGAGAGATTCAAAATCTGCCAATCGTATCGCTTCCATTTCATCCTCATAAAGGATAATATGCTCAAGCTGATTGGCTCGTATGCCACAAGGTTTAAAACAGACCTTGGAGTGGTCAGCATTAATATTTCTCTCTTTTCTTTTTCTCCCTAACCTGTTCATTTTATATCCTATATATGCACATATGTTCGTATTGTAGCAAAAAGAATCTTTTGTGTCAATAGTTTAAGTTATAATATATATAATTTTAAATTATACAAAAGGAGTAATAATGAAGATAAACACCTCTATATCGGTTGTTATTCGAATTTTTTTATGGCTATTGATGCTTTTTGGAGGTGCGTGGTACAGTATTATTCAAGACTTATCCAATCAATATTTCCAAAGTATCTCTTTTCATCTACTGTCATCCGTATTGGGGGTAATCATAATATTTTTGGCTTTTCGAGCCTCTGCTAATGGAGGAAAAGAGTTGACAAAAGGTCGTGTGGGTAACATCCCTCGACTAGAAACCAATAAATTAGTTACAACAGGAATCTATGCTTGTATGCGTCATCCTATGCTTTTTGGGTTAACACTACTGCCTTTAGGATGGGCATTGTTGATTGGAAGTCCAACTTTTATTAGTATGGTTGCCCCTTTGGAGATGCTGTTTATTATCATAATGGTTATTATCTTTGAAGAGCAAGAGGTCAAAATGAAATTTAGTAAAGAGTATGAGATTTATCGTACCAAAGTACCTATGGTCTCTTTTGAGTGGAGATGTTTGAAACAACTCCTAAAATAGTATAATGTGGTGAGGCTTGACACTATGGTAACAGTTAATTTGTAGAAAAGTAAACTATCTTGGGAGAAATTTGTGTTATGGTCTCATTTTAAAATAAAATGGTACAGCAGTTTAAGTGCAAGCATATATAAAATTACAGCCATTAGTTTTTTAATGTGTTGTTGTTTGAGTTTAAAGTGCATTAAGTAGTTTCCTATATACCCACCTATAATAGCAGATACAGAGATAATAGCTAAGAGTATCCAGTCTAAAGGGACATAACTAGCATAAGTAAAGAAAGAACCCAATGCTGAAAAAGGGACAACAAAACTTACTGTAATGGCTACTTTTTTAGGCTCAAAGCCTAGTAAAACTAAAAGAGGGATTAAGATATTTCCTCCTCCTACACCTAGAAGTCCTGCTATGAAACCAACTACTATACCCACTGTAAAGAGTACCGCTTTACTTTGTGTTTTAATTAGAGCTTTTTTCTTAGAAAACATCATCATACTTGCACTATAAAAAAGCATTAACATAAAGCCAAATTTTACAGTCTCCTCATCAATAAATTGACTACTGTATGCTCCTAAGGGTGCAAATAACATCATCATTGATGCTATTGGAAGTACAAATTTAAAATCAACTACTTTGCGTTTGAGATTCATAATACTAGAGGTAATAGTAGTAGAAGCCCCTGCAAAAAGCCCCACTGCTTTAGCAACAGTAAAGTCAAGTCCCAATAGATTTAAGATAGGAATAAGTGCTACACCCGCTCCAGCACCTCCCATAGAGAAAAGAATAGAGAGAAAAAAAGCAAGAGTACCATAGAGTAGATAGCTAGACATAATATATCCTTGATAAGTTAAAGTAATTAAAAATATAAGTATTACTATTTTATAAGGAAAATTATATTTGAATAGGAGTAATATACTCCTTATTTTAAGGAGTGAATATGGAGAAGAGTATAACTTTAAAGCCTATTGCTAAGATATGTTCACCTTTTTGTGATTTGGTAGATATGCCTGTGCAACCTAAAGGTGCAAAAGAGGTTTTTGCAACGATAGAGTTTGATTTATCTTATGTAGAGGGGCTAAAAGATCTTGATGGATTTAGCCATGTGTATCTAATTTACTATTTTCATAAAATAAAAGAGCCAAAACTTAGTGTGGTACCTTTTAATGACAAAACAGATACCTCAAGAGGAGTCTTTTCAACAAGAACACCTATGCATCCCAATAGTTTAGGGCTTTCTGTAGTTGAGCTAGTAAAAGTTGAAGAGAATATAGTAACGATAAAAGGTGTAGATATCTTAGATGGTACACCTTTATTAGATATAAAGCCCTATATTGAAAATTTTGATAAAGTTGAAGGTGATGTACGCTCAGGATGGATGACATCAACTAAAGATGAAGTCTCAATAAAACGTTCAGATGAACGCTTTGTTAAATTAGGACAATTTTAGTCTTATTTAAGCAAAATAGTATTATATTAGATTATTGTTTTTATAATAAAGGATTATTAATGACATTTTCAGATCAAGAGATATATGAAGCAGTAGAGCATCATTTACCTACAGTAAATGAGTATGTAAATTCACATGGAGGGAGTATTGAACTACTTGGTACTAATAGCGGTATAGTCTATATTCTTTTAACAGGAGCGTGTCATGGTTGCTCAATGAGTCTTATGACTACTAAAATGGTAGTACAAAAAAGATTAAGAGAACTAATCCACCCTGAATTACAAGTAGTAAATGTAGATGGTAGTCAAGAGAATGCACTGCCTGAATCATATTATAAATCAGATAAGATAAAAGAAGAGAGTCTCCCTACTGAAAAAAAGGGTTTATTAAATAGAGTAAAAGAATTGTTTTAAGGAGAAGATATGCAGTATAGTGTATGGATTATGATGGTGTTACTATTGACTGGATGTATGCAAGATAAACACAAAGAGCAACTAAATGGGGGTATGCTTATTAAAGAAAAGTGTGTGATGTGTCATAATCTTGCGATGCCTCCAAGCACATATGAAGATGAAAAAGCTCCTCCTATGATGGCAGTTTCCTTTCATCTTAAAGATTTTATGCATATAAAAAATCGTGATAATGCAGAGAATAAGATGATTCCTTTTATTCAAGATTATGTGATTAACCCTAGTGCAGAGAAATCGTATTGTGATAAAGATAGTTTGGAGAGTTATGGGGTAATGCCTTCACAAAAAGGTAATGTGACAAAAGATGAGTTAGAAGCTATAGGGTGGTATATGTATGATTTTTATGATCAGCAGAAGTTTTTAGCACAGATGCAAAAAAAATCTGCATTTGATGCCCTACCTAAAGCACAACAACTCTTAATTAGCAAAGGTTGTCTTAACTGTCATGATAAAGATAAAGATAAAGTGGGTCCATCATTTACACATATTGGTGCAAGCCAAGAGAGACAAATTATAGAGGTTATCCAAAATGGAAGTAAAAATAAATGGAAAGATTTTAACCATATGATGATGCCTGCGTATAAAGATAAGTTTTCACAAGAGGAACTAGAAACACTAAAAGAGTGGATAGAAAACTTAGGTGCTATTAATCAACCTAAAGTATGGAAGGTAAAACATGAGATTTAATTTAGACAAAGATAAGAGCGTAAATGAGACCTATAAGTTGATGGCACAAACGATTCTCCCACGTCCTATCGCGTGGGTAGTAACAGAAGATGAAGGGGTAGTGAATATCGCACCATTTTCTTACTTTATAGGTCTATCTTCTGAGCCTGCATCGGTACTTATCTCTGTAGGACATAAAGCAGATGGAACACCTAAAGATACCTTAGCAAATATTCGTAAGTATCAAAAATGTACCATTTGTATGGTAGAAGCATCTGACTTAGAGAAGATGCATCTCTCCTCTAAAGGGTTAGATAAAGAGCAAAGTGAAGCAGAAGTATTTCAGATAGAGACAGAAGTATTAGCAGAGGGCTACCCTCCCATGATAAAAGGGGTACCTAGTGCCTATTTTTGTACACTAAACCAAGAGATAGATTTGGGTGGAGGCAGTACGATTCCTCTAGTGCTTAATGTTCATGAGATTTTTGTAGATGATGCAGTCATAACAGATAAAGAACGCTTGAGTATCTCTTTTAGTCCAGTAGCACGCATAGGTAAGAGTTATGCTTTTTTAGGTGAAGAGGTAGATGCCCCGAGCATACCTTAAGTTATATTGGTTAAAATCACTCTATGATAATACGAAAACTTTTTAAATTTGAAAATGCACATATCGTTCGAGGCTGTTCTACTCAGCGTTGTAGTGAAAACATACATGGACACTCCTATAAGGTAGAGATACTACTAGAGTCTAACTATCTTGATAATGGTCAAATGGTATATGATTTTGGTTTGATGAAACGTTCTATCAAAGAGTTAATAGATGCTTTTGACCATGGTATCACATGCTGGAACAGAGATGACAAAGCCTATACTGATGCTATGAAGTGTCACAGTAAGAGATGGGTAGAGCTTCCCGTCTCTCCCTCTGCTGAACAGTTCTCACGAGTGATTTACCTTTTAGTAGAGCGTGTATTGTTGTGTACAAAGATGAACAATGGCGAAAGAGAGGTAACATTACATAGTGTTATCGTTCATGAAACAGATACAGGGTATGCTCAAGGTTTCAAAGAAGATGCACACAGTGAACTTATGGGTAAGATAGCACTTGAAGATATTATTTTCTCAACTCAAGTGCAGAGTGAGTGGAGTGACAGTAACTTTTGGGAGAAGCTCTTAACCTCCTCCCCCATAACAAACCCACAAAAGGTTTAGCATTCGCCTTTTGTGTTAACAGCTAAACAAATCTTCTTCTACTTTAGAGGTGAGTTCCCAGAGTATGGGGAGCATTTTTACTTTTGTTCCTTTTTGAAGAGTGTCAACATCAGGTGGTATAATAATCATCCCATCAGCCTTTTGCATAGGCGATACCATTCCTGGGAGTTGTGCTTCAAGAGGCATAAATGACTTACCATCAAAACTTCCTAGTTTTACGGTGTATTTCCCTTTTCTTAGTCTGAAATCCTCTTTTATCTCTGTTTCTATAATGCCATGATAAAAAGCGTTGACTCCTGACATTTTACGAATAATAGCACGTATGAAGATTTCATAGTTTACCATGGAGGCTAAAGGGTTACCTGGTAGGTTAATCACCGTGGTATTGCCTATTTTTCCAAAGCCTGTAGGTTTACCAGGCTTTATGTCTATCTTGTTAAAGTAGGTTTTCATCCCTAGGTTGCTAAATGCCTCTTTTGTAAAGTCTTTATCTCCTACACTTACACCCCCAGAAGTGATAATAATATCTGCATCAAGAGCAGAGGTTATGGTACGCTCTAAAGACTCTATGGTGTCGCCACTACTTGGGATGTAGCGTATCTCACACCCAAGTTCAGAGGCACGAGAGAGAAACATAGGGGTATTGGAGTTGTAAAGTTGGTGGGGTTTGATTTTCTCAAAGTGAGGACGTAGTTCATCACCTGTCCCAAAAACAGCAACTTTCACTTTACGATAGACAGTAAGATGTGTAACCCCTTGACTCACAAGAAGGGCAATACTGTACGCCGTAACACGCTCCCCTTTTTCCAAATAAATAGTGCCTGACTTTACATCTTCACCTGCTCGTCTAATGTGAGCATGTAACTCAAAAGAGGGAAGGCTGATAAGGTTACCCTCTAAGCTCACATGCTCAATAGGAACTATCGCTTCACACCCTTTAGGGATAGGTGCACCAGTCATTATCTTTATAGCAGTTTTAGGCTCTAAAGTCATCGTTGGATTATCTCCAGCGTAAATGACTTCATTACAGACTACGGTGGTATTGGCATCGTTGTACTTAACGGCGTACCCATCCATGGCAGAGTTGTCAAACCGTGGAAGGTCAAAAGTAGCTGTGGCATCTTCTGCCATAACATGACCTAAAGCAAGTTCAACAGGGACGATTTCTGTAGTTAAAGGGGTTACATTTTTATAAATAATATCTAATGCTTCGCTAATAGATGCGACCATAATAAGCCTTTGTATTTGAATTATAAGGATTATAACAAAATAGAGTATAATTCGCTTTTAAAGGAGTTCAAATGATAGAACAGATATTGGCAACACACTCGATTTTAGTGAAGATTTTTTTAGGTTTTTTAGTTCTTGGGATAACGATTCCTTTTGTAACAGCAAAAAAACCTCTAGGTTTTAGAAAAGCAAGTTTTATCTATACGATGATCTTTCAAGCTATCGCAACTATGATAGCCTTTACAGGACTTGTGGTTATGGTTATGGGTGAGTTTGGTATAAGCGTGAGTATTGTTATCATGATAGTTATCTGGGCTGCTTTAATGTATATAGAGATTAAAAAATACAAACTTATCAAAATAGCAAAAATAGCAAACCCCGATACACATAAGCTACTTAAAGGGGCTTTCCTTAAAATATCTGCTGTGCAGATATTACTTATAGCAGTAATGGTTGTACTCATGGTACTCAAAGCAAAAGGTATCTTAGCAATATAAGGTTTATACATGTTATATCTTTACCACAAGGAAGCCAGTAAACAACATCTTACACTTACAGGCGATGAGCATCGTTACATCTTTAAAGTACGTAGACACAAAGTTGAAGATACCCTCTATCTTCGTAACTTAGAAGATGGCTTTCTTTACCGTTACCTCATAACCTACTTAGATAAAAAATCTCTCATGCTTGAACTTCAAGAGCGTCAAACTTTAGAGGTAAAAGCAGATAAAGCTTTACATCTTGGTTGGTGTGTCATAGACCCTAAAAGTGTAGAAAAAGTCATCACCTCACTCAATGAAATAGGGGTAGATAAAATCACCTTTATCTACTGTAAACGCTCTCAAAAAAGTTTTAAAATAGACTTTAAGCGTTTAGAAAAAATACTTCTTAACTCCTCTCAACAGTCTGGAAGAAGTCAGATGATGAAGCTAGAGATGGCAGATAACTTAGAAACCTTCTTAACACAAAACCCACAAAGTATGATGCTAAACTTCTCGCCAAACAAGATAGGCTCATCACTTAAAACCGATACTGTAGTCATAGGGTGTGAAGGTGGATTTCACGAAGAAGAGGTAGCCCTTTTTGACACAGAACACATAGTAGGACTAAACACCCATTTAGTACTAAAGAGTGAAAGTGCAGCGTGTGCTGTAGCTTCTAAAGTGCTTTTGTAGCGTTAGAGTAGATGCCTAATTTATTTTCTTTATTATAGTTCTATTGCGATTATTAAACGTATGTAAAAGTGAACTAAAGAGTCAAAAAAAGATATGATATAATTGATGAAAGAATAAAAGAGTCAAAAAGTATTACAATTTGACATTTTTTTACTGTTTATAAATCTGTTATGATATGCTTTTAATAGTAAGTGTTAAAAAGGAACTATATATGACAGCACCAAACCTATTTAAAAATATAAATAATTTACAAAGAGAAAAATTGACTAAATTAATAGATAAAAAAGAGAAAAATAAATATTCAAAAAAATTAAAAGTTATTGATTTATTTGCTGGAATAGGTGGTATAAGATATGGCTTTGAAAATGCGTTTAAAGAGGATATTGAGTTTGTATTCTCTTCAGAAATAGATAGTAATGCTCAAAAAACATATTATAAAAACTTTCAAGAACACCCTTTTGGGGATATTACTCAAATAGATGAGAAAGAGATTTCTTCACATGATATTATCTTGGCAGGTTTTCCTTGTCAAGCATTTAGCATCGCAGGACATAGAAAAGGGTTTGAAGATACAAGGGGAACACTTTTTTTTGATGTTGCTAGAATTGCAAAATATCATAAACCTAAAGTTCTATTTTTAGAGAATGTAAAAGGCTTTGTAGGGCATGATAAAGGACGAACATTTCAAGTGGTTAAAGAGACACTTAAAGAGATGGGCTATAAAGTATATGCAGAGGTATTAAATTCTAAAGATTATGGAGTGGCTCAAAATAGAGAGCGTATCTATATTGTTGCTTTTTTAGATAATGATGTAAAGTTTAAATTTCCAGAAAAAATAGAACTCAATAAAACTATACATGATTTTTTAGAAGATGAGGTTGAAGAGAACTATTATTACAATGGAAAACCTCTCTATGAGAGAATTAAAGATGATGTAACTAATAAAGATACGGTTTATCAATGGCGAAGACAGTATGTTCGAGAAAATAAAAATAGAGTCTGTCCCACATTAACAGCCAATATGGGAACAGGGGGACATAATGTACCTATAATAAAAGATGATAAAGGGATTAGAAAATTAACACCAAGAGAGTGTGCAAACTTTCAAGGTTTTAGTGAAAAGTTTGAGTTTCCTAAAGAGTTGGCTCTCTCTCATCGCTATAAACAGGTGGGAAACTCTGTAACTATTGCCGTGATTGAATCTATTGCAAAAGAGATAAAAAATGTTCTATAATCAACAAAATGATAAAGAACAAAATAGCTATGAAGAGTCTTTGAAAATCATAGGAAGTCTCTCAAATCTTTTTTCTGATGCAAAAGAACCTTATCTCTATTATCGTGTAGCAGAGAAGATTTTTTGTAACTCCTTTTCCTCTATAGACTTATCAAGAAGTGATGTTGCTCTTGATGCTTATAAAGGTCAGTTAGGTATTGGTTTGAAAACTTTTTTAGAGAGTAACAATAAGTCATTTCAAAAAGTAGCTGAGTTCAATAAGGACAAACCTTTTTATCAAAATCAAAAAGCAAAAGATTTAGTTAACACTGTAGCTACTTTACGAAACAGACGAATCGAATTTACTGAAAACTTATATAGTTTAGAAAAATCAATCTATCATTGTATTGTTAGAGGTTCTAACTCTTTTAAAATTCATGAAGAGTCTATGGATTATATTGACATTTCAAATATACACGATATAAAAGAGACAAAAAGTAGTATAAAATTTAATGATGGCTTACATGACTACTCTTTTAATTTATCAAAAAGTACATTGACTAAAAGATTTATTACTTATCAGCCAAAATATGAATTTGATGTACAGATTTTATTAAACCCTTTGGAGGATATTCGTAAATGCCTTTTAGAGGGAACATTCCAATATGAAAATGAGACGAAAATAGTAGATACAGTCTATCTTCCTCTATATGGAAAAGGTAAAAAAGTCTATGAGAGAAGTGCTTTAAACCAATGGAATGCCAATGGTCGAAAACGAGATATAAATGAGGTCTATATTCCTATACCCATAGATGTTCATAAAAAACGAAAAAACTTCTTTCCTTCACGAGATAAGCCATTTAAGCTAAAGCTTCCAAATGGAAAGATATTAGAGACCAAAGTATGTCAATCAGGAGATAAAGCATTGATGTCTTATTCTAATAAAGAGCTTGGAAAGTGGATTTTAAGAGAAGTTCTTAGTTTAAATGAAGGTGAACTTTTAACCTATGAACGATTACAAATATTGGCTATAGATTCGGTTCGTATCGACAAAATAGATGATACAAATTATGAGATAAATTTTGCTCAAATTGGGAGCTATGAAGCCTTTTTGAAAGAGAGTTAAAAATATCTTTCTCCTTGTTCGTAAAGTATTACGCTTTCATATCAATTATGATTTTAAGATGCTAGAGCATCAAACAGCTGCGTAATCTTTATGGAAACTTGTATGAAATAGGCTTAGCACACCATTGTAAGAATCTATCTTACAGCAGATGCCCTAACTGCTCTTTTTTTATTTTGAGGTAGTTTTCGTTATGTGGGTTTGGGGTCATTTTTATGGGTATGCGTTTGACTATCTCTATGTTAGATAGGCTCTCTATCTTTGCAGGGTTGTTTGTAAGTAGTTGTAGTTTCTTAATGCCAAAATGGTCTAAAATAAACTCCACTACCTCGTACGTACGCTCATCGGCTTTAAACCCTAGTTGATGGTTCGCTTCTACGGTGTTAAACCCTTTGTCTTGTAAAGCGTAGGCATTGACTTTATTGAGTAAGCCGATATTGCGTCCCTCTTGTCTATGGTAGATAATCATACCCCCCTTTTTAGATATAAGTTCAAGTGCATACTGTAGTTGTTCTCCACAGTCACATTTTGCAGAACCTAAGGCATCACCAGTAAGACACTCAGAGTGTACTCTCACTATAGGCGTAACTATCTCTTTTATGTTTTGAGTGAAAATGGCTAAATGCTCTTTCTCTTCCTCTTTAAAGGCTTGTATATTAAACGTTCCATATTTTGTTGGTAAAGTAGCGATTTGGGATATATCTATATTATTCATGCTGTGATTATACTTTTAAAAAGTAAAATTAATAGTGTATTGTTGGTAATTAGTGTAAAATAAGTAAAAATATTTGTTAAGGTTATAGCATGTTTGCACGTTTTAGAAGAAAAAGAATCAATCCAGTACTAAGAGACTTACTCCAAGAGACCCATTTGAGTGTCAATGATTTTATCTATCCACTTTTTGCAAGAAGTGGTACAGGTATCAAAGATGAAGTAGGCTCTATGCCTGGTGTTTTTCAAATGAGCATCGACGAAATAGTCAAAGAGTGTAGTGAGCTTAAAGAGCTAGGCATTTACTCTATCATCCTTTTTGGTATCCCCGATACAAAAGACTCAGTAGGAAGCGACGCTATGTGTGAACACGGCATTATCGCTCAGACAGTTCGAGCTGTAAAAACTGCTCACCCAGATATGTTTGTAACTACAGACCTCTGTTTTTGTGAATACACAGACCACGGACACTGTGGTGTCATAGACCCAGTTCTTGAAACAGTAGATAATGACATAACGTTAGACAACTTAGCTAAACAAGCTGTAGTTCACGCCAAAGCAGGTGTAGACATGATAGCCCCAAGTGGTATGATGGACGGCATGATACAAGCCATTAGAGGTGGGTTAGATGGTGCAGGGTTTGAAAACCTCCCAGTGATGAGCTACTCTACTAAGTTTGCTTCAGCCTACTATGGACCTTTCCGTGACGTAGCAGAAAGTAGCCCAGGAAAAGGCGACAGAAAAAGCTACCAGATGAACCCCGCTAACCGTAACGAAGCCATAGCAGAGAGTGTAGCAGACGAAGCAGAAGGTGCAGACATTCTCATGGTCAAACCAGCTCTTGCGTACTTAGATGTAGTCCGTGACGTAAAAAATAACACCACACTACCACTAGCTGTGTACAACGTAAGTGGAGAGTACTCCATGCTCAAAATGGCTGCCAAAGCAGGGGTCATAGACTACGACGCAGTCATGATGGAAACCATGATGGCATTCAAACGTGCAGGTGCAGATATTATCATCTCTTATCATGCTAAGGAAGTGGCTTTATTGCTTCAGAAGTAATTACATATTTAAACGAAAGTAAATTTTTTTATTGTTGAAGTTAATCTATTATATACATCATAAGGCATTAACTTCTCTTTTTTCAATGAAAATTATTGTTCAAATAAAATGTTATATACAGGGATAAATAAAAAATGAAAAACCAAAAATTCTCTCATTCTGTAATTAATGAATTAAAATATTATGTTTATATTTATTCTCATCCTACAACAAAAGAAATTTTTTATGTTGGGAAAGGAAAAGGAAATAGAGTCTTTTCACATCTTGAAGATGAAAAAGATAGTAAAAAAGTAGGCTTTTTAAATGATTTAAAAAAACAAAACTTACAACCAAAAATAGAAATTTTGATTCATGGACTTGATGATGAAAAAACAGCATTAAGAGTTGAATCATCTATAATAGACTTATTAGGTGTTGATAATTTAACTAATATTCAAAATGGTTATAAAAGTGCTACTTATGGAAGAATGTCAATAGAACAAATTAATTCGGCTTATGACCAACAAGCAGTTACAATTACAGAACCAACTATATTAATTAGAATAAATCAAGCTTTCAGATATTCAATGTCAGATATAGAATTATATGATTTTACAAGAGGACGATGGAGACTAAATCCAGAAAATGCAAAAAAAGTTAAATATGGGTTTTCTATATATAAAGGTATTGTTCAAGAAGTTTATGAAATATTTGATTGGTATAAAGCTGGAAAAACATTTAGTGTTAGAGCAAATAATGTAAATATTAATAGTAGAATTGAAGATGATTTAAATGGAAGATATGAATTTATTGGAAATATAGCAGAAGAAAGTATTAGAAAAAAGTATAAATATAAATCAGTTGATAAATATTTTAAAAATGGTAATTCAAATCCTATAATGTATTTGAATATTACTTAACTAAATATAACAAAATATTCTTTGGCTCCTACGCTAAGCGTTGGAGCTAGTAAGGGTACGTTATGGAATATATTATTTCAGTACTGGCTCTTATGGTTTCTGTAGTGAAAGTCACATTAATGTGGTTGAGTTATAGATATTGTAGGAAAGCTAAAAAGAACATAGATTAAGAAATTAATCTCACAAGACGATAAGAATTAGCCCTTCTTATCGTTTCTGTGTACCCTTTCCAAAATTTTACAAGAATAAGCTTATATAAAAATAAAAGTCAAGTCATCTTCTCTCCCCAGCTTTCTCATAAACTTCCATTTTATCTCTTTTCCCAATAGCAACAATATGAATAATTATTTCTTGTTCAATAATTTCATATACAACTCTATATCGTTTATGGTCAAAGTACATTTTTTTTAAACCTGTTAAGTCTATGTTATTTTTATTGCCAAGGTCTTGACCTAGTTGGGGACTTTTCAAAATCTTTTTAAGTGTTTTAGTAAAGAGTATCTGTACTGAGTGATTGAGTTTGGCTAACTCTTTTTTGGCATTAGGGTGAAATTTATATGTATACATGATTAATCATCCAAAGATAAGCCAAGGCTTTTCAATACTTCATCCCCATCAAGATATTGTTCTTTAGGAGTCTTACGTCGCTCTTCCACTATTTTTGCTATCTCTATATGCTCCATAAGTTCATAGGCATTTTTAAGTCTTTCGTACTCTTCTATGTCTATGAGTACAGCTTCAAGTTTGTTATTTTTAGAAATAGCCACTTTTTCTTTTACATTATTTACAATACTACTAAGCGTAGCCGATACATTTCTAGCTAAATCTGTTGCAGATATTATCTCATCTCTTCTATATGCTACCATTTTAATATCCTTATATTTATATGTATAATTATATGTATAGTAACCATTTTTATGGTTTTTGTCAATTATAATAAATGTGATATAATATTTCACAACAATTAAAGGAGCGTGACTATGAGTAAAAGAGATGAGAAGATAGCACTTTATACAGAGGCAAATGTAAAACTAGGTTTAGGTTTAGATGATGATTTTATCGTTAAGGTGACAGTAGGGCTAGGTCCTTCTATCTATAACAAAGATGCAGAGTGTATCGCGTGTAGTGACAGTAGTGAACTTGACACGGTAAGAAAAAACTTTCTTCAAAAGAAACTAGGACTTACAGACTCAGATGAAGAGTTAAATGCGGCTATCGCTAAAGTGTGTCAGACGATGGGAAGTTCAAATCGTACAAAATATAGAGCACTTTTTTATGCTCTTTTAGCAAAAGCTTATGGTAAAGAGTCAGTTTACGCGTAACCCTTGCAAATGAGTATAGCCATCGTTTAGGCTATACTCTTCTTCTAAATATTCCTCTCTTATACCCATTTCAAGCATTTTATGGTAAAATAATCTCTTTTAAATTTTTAATCTTCATACTATGTATATTTGAGAGATTAAGATATCAGGAGAGTCAAATGAGACACTTTTTAACACTTAAAGATTTTACCAAAAATGAAATCTTAGAAATGATAACATTAGCACAGAAAATAAAGCAACAGACAAAGCAACGTAAGTTTGTTCCGTATATGGAAAAGCAAACATTAGGGATGATATTTGAAAAGTCATCTACACGTACTCGTGTAAGTTTTGAAACAGGTATCTACCAGTTGGGTGGAGTAGGGCTTTTTCTCTCTTCTAATGATATTCAACTAGGGCGTGGTGAACCGATGAAAGATACTTCACGTGTCATTAGCCGTATGGTTGACATGGTGATGATACGTACTTTTGAACAGTCCAAAATCGAAGAGTTTGCTAAGTTCTCTAAAGTGCCTGTAGTCAATGGTCTTACCGATGCTTACCACCCTGTACAGATAATGACAGACTACCTAACGATGTTAGAGTTTGGCAAAGAGAACCCTACTGTAGCTTACGTTGGTGATGGTAATAACATCACACACTCATGGCTTATGCTAGCAGCTAAACTGGGCTTTGACCTTAGAGTTGCTACACCTAAAGGGTATGAGTGTGATGCAAGTATCGTCTCTGAGGCATTAGCCTTTGCTAAAGAGAGTGGTGCGAAGATTAGCTTTAGTACTGACCCTAAAGAAGCAGTTAAAGGGTGTGATGTAGTGACTACTGACACTTGGGTTTCTATGGGGCAAGAAGATGAAAAAGAGGTTCGTATGAAAGCCTTTGATGGGTACATCGTAGATGAAACGCTCATGAACTTGGCTAAAGAAGATGCTATTTTCTTACACTGTTTACCTGCTTACAGAGGATACGAAGTAAGCGAAGAGACTTTTGAGAAACATGCTGAGGTTATCTTTACAGAAGCAGAAAACAGACTACATGCTCAAAAGGGTATTATGGTTTGGTTAGACAGTAAAAGAGACGACTAAACAGTAGGGTGAGTAACCCTACATGACACACAAATAATCCAAAAGAAAAAGGAAATCCATTGAGTCAAATAGATTTTGAAAAGTTCAGTAAATACTCCAGACCAGGACCTAGATATACCTCTTACCCTACCGCACTAGAATTTAACAATGATTTTAAATACGATACTTATGTTGACTTTTTGGAAAACTCTACAGAGAAACTCTCTTTGTATGTGCATTTACCATTTTGTAGGTCTGCGTGTTACTTCTGTGGTTGTAATGTTGTCTTTACCTCTAAAGAGGAGAAACTTAGCCGTTACATAGAGTACTTAAAAAAAGAGGTAGATCTTTTAGCCAAACATATTGACACTTCTCGTGAAGTGATACAGTTTCACTTTGGTGGAGGTACACCTACTTTTTATAAAGCATTTGAACTTGACGAGATAGTAACATACATAAAGTCAAAATTTCCAAACTGGAGCAGTGAAGCGGAGATAAGTTGTGAGATAGACCCTCGTTTTTTCAATGAAGACCAGATGAAAGTTTTTCAAAAACATGGCTTTAACCGTATCAGTTTTGGGGTACAAGATTTAGATGACAAAGTACAAAAAGAGATACACCGTGTACAGCCTTTAGAGCTTACAAAAAATGCTGTAGAGTTGGCAAGAAAGTATGGTATCAACTCTATTAACACAGACTTTATTTATGGGTTGCCGTACCAAACGTTAGAGACATTTAAAAAGACACTCGCACTCTCAACTCAGCTAAACCCTGACAGAGTAGCTGTGTTTAACTATGCTCATGTACCTTGGATGATGAAAACGATGCGTAAGTTTGATGAGACTACACTTCCTACACCAGATGTAAAGTTACAAATTTTTCAATACACTATTGACTTTTTTGAGAGTAATGGATATAAAATGGTAGGAATGGATCACTTCGCAAAACCAGAAGATGAACTTTTTGGAGCCATAGAGAAGGGTGAACTTCACCGAAACTTCCAAGGGTACACGACTAAAGGTGGTGCAAACCTTGTAGGCATAGGGCTTACAAGCATCGGTGAGGGTGAGCGTTACTACGCTCAAAATACTAAAGATATGAAAGTCTATGAAGAGGCACTTGATGCAGGAAGACTCCCTTTTGAGAGAGGTGTTGTACTAAGTGATGATGACTTTTTACGTAAGTCTGTTATTATGGAACTTATGGCGAACTTCTCTATTGACATGAAAAGAATAGACAAAGAACATAACATAGACTTTAAAAGCTATTTTGCAGATGCACTACAAGCGTTAGAGGAGTTTACAGATGCAGAACTTGTGACTATCACTGATGATAAAATCTCAGTAAGTACGACAGGTACACTGCTTATCCGTAACATCGCTATGCCTTTTGATGCTTACATGAAAAAGTATGGTGCAAGTAAAAAGAGTTTTTCTAAAACGGTATAAGTGACAACATACTATCAACGGTGGTAACCCCACCTTATACGATACTAAAGAGATAATGCAAGAGGAAATATGAGTAAAAAAATAGAAGATATTTTTAATTTTACTAAAACCAGTGATGATTGTATCAAATGTGGAAAGTGTATTCCTGTTTGTACTATACACCAAGTGAACCCAGATGAGACGACTTCTCCTCGTGGGTTTATAGACCTTTTGGGTGCATACCAAAGAGGTCATTTGGAGTTAGATAAAAATGCTAAAGATATATTTGAAAGTTGTTTCCTCTGTACGGCTTGTGTAGATGTCTGTCCTAACTCTTTACCTACTGATATGGTGATAGAAGAGGTACGTGCAGATATCGCAGATAAGTTTGGTATAGCATGGTTTAAAAAAGGCTTCTTCTTTCTTCTTCGTCACCGTAAGATAATGGACTTTGTGATGAAAATGGGCTTCATGTTTAAAACGTGTGCCTTAGCAAACGATGACAAAGGAAGAGGGTTAAGAGCTAGGTTTGCTCTACCTATGGTTAAAAAAGATAGACTACTTCCTTCTATGGCTAAAGTGAGCTTTTTAAATACCTACCCAGAAGAGATACCAGCACCCGTTCAAGAGCAGAAGAACCAACGCATAGCACTCTTTATAGGCTGTTTAGCAAACTACAACTACACAGGTATTGGTGACAGTTTAGTGGAGATTTTAAAAGAGTTAAATATCGATATTTTTATCCCTAAAGAGCAACTCTGTTGTGGTGCTCCTGCTTACTTTACTGGTGATGTAAGTTCTGTAGAGTACATGACAAAAAAGAACATCGCTTACTTTGAAAGTTTTATGGATGAGTGTGATGCTATGCTTATACCTGAAGCGACATGTTCTGCTATGGTAAAGCATGACTGGCAAGTCTTCTTTAAAAACCATGACATGCCAGAGTGGGAAGCTAGAGCTAAAAAAGTGAGTGAAAAGATTTTCATGGCTACACAATGGCTAGATGACAACACAGCCTTACAGCAGATACTCAAAGATAAGGGTACAAAGTTTAATGAAGCAGTGACGTATCATGACCCTTGTCATGCAAAGAAAGTACAAGGCATACACCAACAGCCACGTAACCTTTTAGCACCTAACTACCCTATGATAGAGATGAGTGACCCAGACCGTTGTTGTGGTTTTGGTGGTGTAACAATGCAAACAGAAAAGTTCCACTTCGCAGAAGCAGCAGGAAAACCAAAAGCAGCGATGATAAAAGAGACAAAAGCACACTATGTAAGTGCAGAGTGTTCAGCATGTAGAGTACAACTAAGCGAAGCAATGAACAACGCAAAAGTAGAAACCATCTTTAAAAACCCTTTAGAACTAATAGCTAAAGCACTTAAAGGTTAACACCTACGCTATTAAATTTACCAAAACCGTAGGGTGGGTCTCACCCACCAATAAAGAAACCAGCATACAATCTCAAGTTTGCCGAAAGGCTAATTTAACCTCATGCTTTTCCTAAAATTAGACCAAAAAAAAGCCCTACATCTCAATAAAGAGATATAGGGCTTTATGCTCTACACGTTAGCGACAACTAACTTAGAAGAATCCATGAATTACAAATGTAACCGCATTTGTAAGATGATTATATAGAACATCATCTTAACTATTATACTAAAGATTCTTGAATTTTTTTAATAAAAAGTTCAGTATTTTCTTTATTACCAATATGAACACTTTCCAACATAACTTCTAAAATTAACAAAATATTTTCTTTTTCAAGAGGATTCTCTAAGCTTGTAAGTTTAGAAGAAATAGAAAGAACTTTTAATTTAAAAAGTGTTTCAGATTTCTGTTTTAAAAGTAAAAATTCATTTATCTTATTTCCTAATTCTTCTATAGTTAAATCTTTCTTTTGGATTAACTCATCATTATCAAGAATTGCATAAGCCATTTCAATTTCAGAATCTTCAACTTCCCCATCTACAACAATACATAAAGCTATTAAATTGACTATAATTTGTGAATATGCATTATTTACTTTTTTATCTTCATCAACTCTCTCCCTAAATAAAGAACTAATGTCATTTAATAGATTGATTAAAGTATCTCGATTCATATCAGTACCAGATAAATTGAATTCACATTTTCTAGCTAATAAAACACAAAACATAGAACCTTTTTTTACATCATTTTTAGATAAAAACTCCCATGATAGAAAGTCTTTTATACTTTTTGTTGTCCAATCATTTTTAAAATATATACCTTTTACTGTAATTGCCATTCCTGTTTTTGCAGAACCAAAAGCTGTTGTATCCATTAAGGCTAATACATTATCTGAATCTAACTCATCAATAGGATAATGTATTTTTGCATTTTCAAGTTTTTTTATGGGAATTTCATCATCTATATATAAATTATCTCCATATTTATATAATATTTCTAATATCTCTTCTTTCACTTTTTACCTTTCTTTATCTAACAGAAAAAATTTATAAATTTTTTCTTACTTTATCTACTACATCTTTAGGTATTAATTTAGTATTACAAACCAAACATTTTTTCTTCATAAAATGCTTTGAAGTCGGCCAAAAAATAGCATAAAAGAAACCTCTATTTTTATGTTGCATAAGTTTTTTACACTGAGTACAATATTCCATAATAATCCTATGAAAACATTAATAATAAAACAAAAGATACAATAGGTGAAACTATCACCGATAATAGAAACCATAGAAAATAACTTTTCCCTTTGCCTGATGCTCTTTTCCCTACAACATGAGATAGAAACAACCATAAAGGTATTAATATTAAAGCTGCCATAGTCCCTCCTTAAAATTTACATTATCAGATATAGTTGATAAATTTAATTGTATTTCTAAAATGATTTTTTTCATATTTTCCCTTTCAACGACTTATATATCGTTGATACATTTTACCAAAACAAATATTATAAACTATTGATACATATATCGTTAGGATTTAATATTGCAGACTGAAGATTTAGAACTTTATAGTGAACAAGTATTAGATACGGTATCTTCTAATGTCAAAAAATATCGTGAAGCTAAAGGTTTTACACAAATGCAACTAGCATTAGAAATAGGTATGAGTGGTGGGGCTTATTTGGGTAGGGCTGAACTACGAAAGAAGAATCATCACTTTAATATTCGACATATTGCTAAAATTTCCAAAGCTCTTAATATAGATATATGTGATTTATTAAAAAAACCCGTAGGTTCGATTTTATCGAACGCCAAAAGAAAATTTTAAAAGAGACAGACTTGAAATTCCAATCATTAAAATTTAGATTTAACGTTCGATGCACCACAAGGATATTTCCGTTCGATAAAATCGAACCTACAGAAATATTTAACAAATCAAATCTTACAACTCTCTTTCATCTGTATGATGAAGATATTTTTTCCATCTTCGTATCTGTAGGCTAATTTGTAGCCTAGTTTTTCTAAAATACTGTGAACGATGTAGAGTCCTAAGCCAAAGCCACTGCTTCTTTTTTCGCCTTGGGAAAAGGGTTCGGTGTAGTAACTTAGAGGGTGTTCTAAGACTTCTCCTTCAGATAGTATCTCTATAGCGTAGCTATTTGTACGAATAATAACACATTTCTTTTTCCCATACTTTAGACCATTGTCTAGCAGGTTTTTTATGGCTAGAGACATTAGTTTTACATCGGTGATAATGATTTTATCTTTTATCTCTGCGGTGATACAGCTACTCTCTACCATAAGAAGCTCTTGGCTTTTTTCTATAATGGTATTGAGGTTTATTTGCTCAAAACTTGGTTCAAAACTTTGGGTTGTGACCCTCTCTATCTCGGCTAGTTCTGAGATGAGTTCATTCATACGTTCAAAAGCACGTATTAGTATCTTTTTTACCGTTTCATCTTCTAACATCTCTACTACGATTCGACCTTTCGTAATAGGGGTCTTAAGCTCATGCATTAAGTTACGCATAAAAAGGTTTTTTGATGCACCCAATTCGTTGATATGTAAAATAGCTTCATCGAAGTTTTTTGCTATTCTTCCTATCTCGTCATCATGCCTATAGGTAATACGAGTATTCATGTCACCTTGTGCAAAACGTTCTATCTCTGTGTGGAGTTTCTTTAGAGGGTAGAGCTTTTTTAAGACAGCTAAGTAGAGTAGAAGTAGAAGGGCTAACAGAAATATACCTAGGGTTAACGCTATCTCAAAGTAGTAGTTTTTAGGTCTGTTATCTTCAAGCATGAGGTTATGTCCTAGACGTTGTCCATAGATGTACTGAGTGTCATTAGTTTTAAACACACGTACACGTCCCATGGCTGAACCACCAGAAAAGATGGTCTCTCCTTTTTCTTGAATCTCCTTTTTTATCTGCTCTATACGGTTTTTAGAAATAGGTTTTACCATTAAATCACGATATAGTTTTTCAAGATCTTCATCAGTTGAATTAAATTGTAAATTTGAAAGAAAAGTGATTGAGATGAGTTGATAGTGCTTAAACTCTTCTATCTTGTGGCGATCTTCATTCCAAGAGAGAAAGAGTAAAAATGTAGCAACCAAAATAATGATTGCTACAGAAAAAAGAATGTGTATAAAGGTATTTACAGATAGGTTTCTCATACGCGGTCTGTTAGAAGGTACCCTACACCACGTATAGGCTTGATATATACATGGTCTGGATCAATTTTTGCTATTTTTTGTCTGACTCTTGAGATGATTACATCAATATTTTTAATAGAGCTATCATCATCTATATGTTCACTCTCGTAAAGCAGTTGCTCTCTTGAGACAGAACCATTTTTATGTTGGATGAGCATTCCTAAGATGTCGTACTCTGCCGCAGTTAAATCTAAAAACTCACCTTTAAAACTGATGGAGTGTGCTTTAGTATCTCTGATAAAAAGCTCTACTTTTTTCTCTACTTTTTCTTCTATGCTATGCGTACGTCTTAAAATGGTTTTAATACGTGTTACAAGCTCACGAGGGTCATAAGGTTTAGGCATATAGTCATCTGCACCACGCTCCATACCTATGACTTTATCGGTAATGTCATCACGTGCCGAGGAGATAATAATAGGAATATTACTTACCTCTCTAATTTTAGGAATGACTTCAAGACCATCCATCCCTGGAAGTGTTAAATCTAAAATAATTAAATCAAATTTATGTTGGGTAAGTAATGAGAGACCTATGTATGGGTCTTCGGCACCTATGACTTCCATATCAAACTTTGTAAGATAGTTTGTTAAAATCAGTGCTAACTCTGGGTCATCTTCTATAATTAATATTTTAATAATAACTTTTTCCTTTTGAATATTTTATTAAACATCATAACATCTACTCTATGAAAAGAGGCTAAGAGAAGAGGTTAAGTTTTACCTATGGCTTGTTCTTTATAGTTGTAGTCAATATAGATTTTTGTAATAGCAATCAAAAATGAGGTAATTGCAGGTCCTAAAATCATACCCCAAAACCCATAAGTACTCATCCCTGCTAAGATAGAGAAAAATATGACTATCTCGTTAATCTCAATAGTGCTTTTAAGTAAATCTTCTTTAATCACTTTAATAATCACAGGCTTTACAAAAGTATCTGCAATAATAGAGATAATAATAACAGAATACCCTGCAATAACCATAGCCGTATTTGCATCTATTTTTGTCCAGCTATATAGTGATACAGGTATCCAGACAACTGCACCACCGATGATAGGTACTAGTGAAGCAAAGCCATAGATAACTCCAAAGAGAAGACCATCAAAGCCAAATTGACCTACCATAATACCAAAAAGAAAGCCTTCAAAAATAGCAGTTACGATAATAGAGTAAAAAACCACTTCCATAGTAGAAGAGATTTCATGAATCATCTTCGCACTTTTCATTTTACTCACAGGCATTAACGCACGTATGAGTTCAAAGAAACGCTCACCATAATAGTTGATAAGAAAGTAAAATATGAGAACCAATAGCATATTCTTAATAAAACCAACACCCATACTCCCTGCTGTTGTTACATAAGAGGTAGAGTCTTGGATATACTCTCTAATTTGTATATCACTAAAACTTGCATCTATCCACTCTTGTATGTAAGGTATATCTTTTGCAAAATTCTTTACTATAGTGGTTACTTCTTGAACGGTACTAATATCCATGTTGGCAGCATGAGAGACACCAATAGTTGCAATATAGACAATAGGAGCAAAAATGACTAAGGTTAAAAGAAGTGTAGCTACTGCTGCAGAGATTTTTCTTGATTTGAAAAATTTTATCATCTTTTTTGTTAAGTTGTAGGTTGCCATTGTTAAGAGCATAGCTACAATTACAGAGAGTAAAAAAGGTTTATAGATACTATATGCCCCCAAAATAGAGAGCATAAAAAGTATCGTAATCATAAGGCTTTTGTTACTAATCATTTAAAAGTCCTTCATCACTCATGCTAGCTAACTTAAAGTGTGCATAGCTCTTTTGTGTTGCAATACGACCACGAGCGGTTCTTTCAATATATCCATTGGCTATAAGGTAGGGTTCAAGTACATCTTCTATGGTTCCCTCATCCTCACTCAATGCTGCACCTATGGTACTTAATCCCATGGGCTTATTTTTAGCAGAGACTAAAAGTTCTAAGAGTTGTATATCTTGTTCATCAAAACCAAGGTTGTTTACCCCTAGTTCATCTAAAGCATATTTTGCACGTTCTAAGGTTACTTCGTTTTCATTGGCAACTTCTGAAAAATCTCTGACTCTTTTGAGTAAACGTAAGGCTATACGTGGTGTTCCTCTACTTCTTCTAGCTATCTCGTGAGAGGCTTTCTCATGAGAAGGTTTTTCTAACTTATGAGATGCTTGTGCTACGATTTTGGCTAACTCATTGGCAGTATAAAACTGCATTCTAAAGTGCATACCAAAACGCTCTCTAAGAGGGTTGGAGAGCATACCTGCTCTAGTTGTTGCACCTATGAGTGTAAAGCGTGGTAAGTCTATCTTGACTGTTTGTGCAGCAGGACCAGAACCGATAATAATGTCTAAACGAAAGTCCTCCATAGCAGGGTAGAGTATCTCCTCTATGGCAGGACTCATACGGTGTATCTCATCTATAAATAAAATATCACCCTCTTCAATGTTGGTTAAAAGTGCTGCTAAATCGCCAGCTTTTTCTATCATCGGTGCAGCAGTAGTTTTAATGTTTGCATTCATCTCAAAAGCGATGATATTGGCAATGGTAGTCTTTCCCAAACCAGGAGGTCCAAAAAAGAGTATATGGTCTAGGGCTTCACCTCTTCTTTTACTCGCTTCTATAAAGACTTTTAGATTTTTTTTCATCTTCTCTTGCCCAATGTACTCATCCCAAGAGCTAGGGCGAAGGGTCATCTCATAGCTAACCTCTTCCTCAAAACGTTCTATCTCAACCATACGTTCCATTAGTAGATATACTCTTGACTAGGAAATTCTCTTGATTTTACTTCATCTCTGTAGCTCTCTAAACCTTCACGTATCTGTTTTGCTCCATCAACGTACTGTTTTACAAATTTTGGTTTAAATGCTTCAAAGAACCCAAACATATCTGACCATACTAACACTTGTCCATCTGTACTGTTTCCTGCACCGATGCCTATGGTTGGTACGGAGACAGCATGGGTAATAGCTTCTGCTGCTTCACTCTTTACACCTTCTATGACTATGGCAAATACACCAGCTTTTTCTAGTGCTATAGCATCTTCTACGAGTCTATCTATGTCTGCTTGGTCTTTACCTCGTATTTTATAGCCACCATCACTACGTAAAAATTGTGGCATAAGCCCTATGTGTCCAAGTACAGCTATAGAGTTTTGTGTTAAGGCTTCTACGATGTATGCTCTCTCTTTGCCACCCTCTATCTTTACCGCTTGTGCGTTGGTCTCTTGGTACGCTCTTGTTGCATTTTTTACAGCCACTTTAGCAGAAGTGTAACTTCCAAAAGGCATATCGAGTACGATAAGTGGTAACTTTGCACCATTACATACTGCTTGTGTATGATATATCATTTGATCCATCGTTGCAGAGAGGGTGTCCTCTTTACCTAAAAAACTCATGTTCAAGCTATCACCCACAAGAATCATCTCTACTTCACCATCAAAAAGTTTGGCAAAAAGTGCATCATAAGCGGTTACCATTGTAATAGGTTCAACACCTTTCATCTTAGCAAGAGTCGTTATCGTTACTTTTTTCTCTATTTTGGGGGTATGAATACTCATTATTTTTCCATCTATTTCTAGGGTGACCCTATTTTTTACTCATTTTATCATATAATGTTGAAACTATAATACTATATCAGATAAAAAGAGTCCCAATTGAAAAAATTAGTCGCATATATTACCACAGGTTTTCCATCATTAGAGTTTACAGTTGACGCCGCTTTGGCTTTAAGTGAAGCAGGCGTAGATACCTTAGAGCTTGGAATGCCATTTTCTGACCCCGTTGCAGATGGACCAGTGATAGAAAAAGCAAACCTTAAAGCCCTACAAAATGGCTTTAAATTACAACACCTTTTTGAAGCTTCAGCACAGATAGCACCACACATAGATACTTTATGGATGGGATACTTTAACCCTTTTTACCACAAAGGGATGGAGAGCTTCATAGCAGAAGCACAAAAAGTAGGGGTTAATGGGTTTATCATTCCTGATTTACCTTTTGAAGAGGCAAAACCTTACCAAAAAAGCATTAAAGAAGCGGGGCTTAGTCTCATAGACTTTATCGCTCCTACCGACACAGAAGAACGTATCAAACAGATAGTCACTGATGCACAAAAGTTCATCTACCTAGTAGCATACGCAGGGATTACAGGAAGTGGAAAGAGTGAAGATTTGCAACCTATTATTACAAATATTAAAAAATACTCTCAAACCCCTGTCTATGTAGGTTTTGGAGTAGATACCCACACAGCAAAAGAGAAAGCTGTTGGGGTAGATGGTGTCATCGTAGGTTCAGCTTTTGTAAAAGTACTGTTAGATGAGAGTTTAAATAGCACACAAAAGATTAATAAAATTTCAGCGATTGTAAAAGAGATAAAAGAGAAGATAAACGAGTAATCAATGTAAATTTGGGTTTAGTCCTAAGATGGACTAAACCCGATCTGTTTATGAACAGTCTCCACCACCACAGCATCCTGTATGTGCTTTCACTGTATCACTCATGGCTATTTGAAAATTTTGTCCATCTTCACTAAATAAAAATTCATGTTTTTGACAAAACTCATTATTCATATGGTTAACCATATGTAGTGCTTCTACAAGTGCATCATCTTTAGTTTCAAAACTTTGATTATTTTCGAAATCACTTTTCTTGAAACATCCACACTCTTTATCTATATTAATTGTAAACATTGTAAATCCTTTTGATATAATTTCTCTAAATATAACAAGAGTTACTTAAATAATCTTGATTTTAAGTCTAATTAGGATAAATTTACTCCTAATTAGTATGTAAGGGTACAAAATGACAAAAGAGATAGAGAGTGAGACTAAGGAAATTGAGAGTGTATGTACGTATTGTGGTGTTGGATGTGATATTACCGCAGTAGTAAAAGAGAACAAAATATTGAAAATATATGCACAAAAAGATGGGGTAGTATCTGAGGGTAAACTCTGTATTAAGGGTAAGTATGGGTATGATTTTGTAGATGCAAAAGACCGTATAAGAGAACCTCGCATTAGAAAATCATTTTTAGATAAAAACGCGCATATTAAAGAGCAGTTTGAAGCTAAACTCACACACTTTGATAGTGACTTTATGACTTGTGATGTAGATACAGCTACAAGTATAGCAAGTATGAAGCTAGATGAGATTAAGAAGCAGTATGGTGGAGATAGTTTTTGTGCCATAGGAGGAGCTAGAACTTCTTGTGAGAGTGCATATGCGTTTCAAAAGTTTTGTAGAGAGACGATGGATTCTCCTCATGTTGATAACTGTGCTAGAGTCTGTCACTCTCCTTCACTTAAAGGGATGAAAACAACCATTGGTGAGGGTGCGGCTACTAACCCTTATAATGACATTTATGAAACTGAATTTATGGTTGTCATAGGCTCTAACACTATGGAGGCTCACCCTATTATCGCCAATCGTATGGTAGATATGGCAAAGAAACATAATAACCTTGCCGTCATAGATGTACGTGAAACAAAGATGGCTAAACTTGCTAAATACAATTGTGTTATCCCTTATGAAGCAAACTTATTGACGCTCAATATGATGGCGTATGTGATTATAAATGAAGAGCTATATGATGAGAGCTTTATTGAGAACAGAACCAAAGGTTTTGATGCATTTAAAGAGTGTATTTTAAATGACCCTTATGCAAATCCAGCTTTTATGAAAGAGCTAGAAGGGTATGAATACTTAGCTAAAATGATACCTAATATTGCTAGAGAGTATGCACTTAAAAAGTCTATGATATTTTGGGGCTTGGGGATTACCGAGCATCTTGATGGTTCTTATGCCGTAATGGCGATAACTCACTTAGCATTAATGACAGGAAACATTGGTAAATCAGGAGCAGGGCTTATGCCTCTTCGTGGGCAGAACAACGTCCAAGGTGCTTGTGACATGGGTTGTCTTCCTTATTATCTCCCTGACTATCAAGATGCACCTATCGTAGGTCTTATGACCCCACAACTTATGGATGCTATGTTTGAGGGACGTATTAAAGCACTACTTAATATGGGAGAAGATATTATGCATATTCATCCCAACATAAACAAGCTAGATAAAGCTATGGATAACTTAGAGTTTGTGATGGTGCAAGAGCTGTTTATGACAGATGTGACTAAAAAAGCAGATATTATCATAGGTGTAAAATCTGCTTATGAAAAGACAGGGGTTTATGTTAATGCCATGAGAAGACTACACCTCTCTCAACCTTTGGTAAAAACAGATTTACCAGATGACTGGGAAGTGTTAACTCAAGTTGCACAAAAGTTAGGCGATGGTGAAAACTTCAACTTTAAAACTTCTGAAGATGTATGGAATGAAGTACGTAGAGTAGCTCCAAGAAGATTTTCAGGTGCAGACTATTACAGACTAGAGCGTCACCGTAAACGTGGTATGCAGTGGCCTATCTATCATGAAGATACCCCTATTTTGCATCTACTAGATTTTCGTACAGATGATGGACTTGGAAAATATGTCTATAAGCAGTACGAGCCTAGAGGGATGATACAAGAGATACTAGAGAAGAAGTTCTATAATGACTCTTTGCAAGGGTACTACCTTACAACAGGACGTACCCTAGCACACTACAACAACGCAGCACAAACCAAAAGAAGTGCAAAGCTAGATAGCAAATATGATGAAGATATCCTCTTAGCACCACTTAAAGATGAAGCAAAATTAGGAGATAGAGTTATCTTACGTAGCCCTTATGGTGAAAGTGAAGCATTAAGTGTTAAATACACAGACAAAGTAAAAGCAAAAACCCTCTTCTGTACCTTCCACCACGCTAAAAGCCGTATCAATGCACTTTTTGGAGATGAGAGCGATGAGCTTATCATGACTGCAAGATTTAAGTCAGTGAAGGTTGAAGTGATTCCTGTAGGTGATGAGATAGGGTGTGGATAGTTTGGACTAAGATAGTCATTATAGCTATAATGACTATTAAAAAGGATTAGATATGCAATCAATTACAGCTTCAGAAATAAAACTTAATAGTACACTCTTACAAAATGCATTGAAAGAGGATATGCTTGTAACCAAAAGAGATAAACCTTTTGTGGTTGTAGTAGATTATGACAGATATATTGAACTCACTGCTAAACAGGTACGTTCAAATAACTGGATAGAAAAATCATTTGGAATTATGTCTAATAATGATGCTGATAATCTTATGGAAGATATTGTTGAAAGTAGAGTTAACAAAGAGATAGATTTATGGTCTTAGATACAGATACTATTTAAAAAATTGTATTAATAAACGGTATTTTACGATATAATTTTAATGCATGTTATGATGATATTCGTAAGAGGAGATATTTTCTATCTTTGGATGGGTGGGGCTTGGGCTAGCCCTTGAGAAAGGATAACGCATGCGTATTCTTATTATCATCATACTGTTGCTGATTATCTTCACCATTAGGTGTTGGTAGCCCAATAGGGAGTATAGAGAGATTACGACTCTCTATGCTCCATGCAAATATTATAACATAAAACTTTTTATATCCAAAATTAATCATTGAAATATGGAGTGTAGGTTGGGGTGTCTCTGTCCCGATATTTGTTAAACTCTTCTTTATATAAGTTCCTAATTACTTCCCCGTATTTACTACTACATATTTAAATATTATTTGTCATAATATATATACCATTTAAGCAAGAAAATTTTTTAGAATATGCTCAAGCATTGGGATATACTAAATATTGGGTAAACCATCCAAATAATAAAGTTGAAGAGGTTATCTCTTAATTTTTAGGATGAAACTTGCATAAGGAGACTATATATGAAAAAAAACCAACTAATCACCATAAACTCCACAGCTCTCACTTTAAGAAAGTCTCTTATTAAAAATATAACAATTTGACATATTTTTACCTCTTTCTCTTTTTTTATTCTATACTTCTTATTATATGAACTAAGGTCGCAAATTGCGACCTTAAAGAAAATAGGAGTACTAATGAAAGCATTAACCATATCCACCTATTTAGCAACACTTGTAAATGAAACAAAAAAGACCGATGTAAAAGTGATGGGGTTTTTGTGTAATGCGTGAGAATCCTAAACTTTTTGGTGATGAGAGTGAGTCTTTGGCTATACTTTTTTTAGAGCAAGAGGGTTTTTTGATTTTGGAACGTAACTACTTTGCACGTAAGTTAGGTGAGATAGATATTATTGCTAAAAGAGATGATGTATGGCATTTTATAGAGGTTAAAAGTGGGCGTGCAGATTTTGATCCTATCTATAACCTTACTCCTTCTAAACTACGTAAAGTGGTTAACTCAGCACACTATTATATGAAAACAAAAGGGTTAAATGTGATTTTTAGTATAGATGCTCTTATTATCCGTTATGATGAGGTAGAGTTTATAGAAAATGTTACGCTATAATCTTTTAACAATATGTCAAAGGTAAACGCATGAGACTCTCAACTGTACAACTTCAACAATTTCATCAAGATGGTTTTTTAATATTAAGAGATTTTGCAGATAAAATAGCATGTGAAGCTATTTTAGAAGTAGCTAAGGTACATTTAAAGTATCAGATAGAACCTATAGAGACAGAAGTAGGGTATGATGAGAAATCAAAAGAGTATCGTACAGAGGAGACAAACTACTGGGCAAAAGAGCGTGGCAGTGTAGTACGAAGGTTACGACAAGTTTACCATCGTGATATTCTTTTTAAGGGGTGGATGGAAGATGAAAAAATCCGTCCTATTTTAGAGCAAATATTAGAAGACCAAGTTGTGATAACTACTTCTCATCATAACTCTATCATGACAAAGATGCCATATAAGAGTACACAGACAAGGTGGCACCAAGATAGACGTTACTGGTCTTACTCCAATGATAACCTTGTAAGTGTTTGGTTAGCCCTAGATGATGAAGATAGTCAAAATGGTGTATTAGAGTTTATAGCAGGTAGTCACAAAATGAAGTTTGAGAGTGAACAGTTTGATGAAAAAGAGTACTTTAAAGAAGATATTGAACCCAATAGAATCTTGATTGAGAAAAAAGTATATACAACCCTTCAGAGAGGAGATGTTGTACTTTTTCACTCTTTGCTTCTTCATCGTGCTAATAAAAATAGTACTCAATCACCTAAAATTTCTTTTGTTTATACGGTAAAAGGTCTTGCGACGGTAGTAGAAGAGGGAACACGCTCTGCAAAATATCCAGAGATAATTTTAGAAAGGTTATCTAAATAGGAGATTTTTACTCTTATTTACTTATTTTTTATGAATTATGAAAAATAAAAGTTACATAAATGTTTAATTAACGAAATTATTGTATAATTTTTAAATAAAAATCTAAAGGAATTAACATGGCAAAATATGTAGAATTAACAAATGACAACTTTGAAGCAACAGTAAAAGAAGGCGTAACAATGGTAGATTTCTGGGCTCCATGGTGTGGACCTTGTAGAATGATTGCTCCAGTAGTTGAAGAGTTAGCTGAAGACTTTGATGGAAAAGCAACTATAGCTAAAGTAAACACAGATGAGCAACAAGAGCTAGCTACTAAATATGGTATTAGATCAATCCCAGCAATTCTTTTCTTCAAAGATGGTGAAGTAGTAGATCAAATGGTAGGTGCAGCTTCTAAAGATGCATTTGCAGAAAAAATCAACGCACACCTATAAGTTGTAAATGGTGAGAACTTTTCTTCTCACCAACTCTCTATTAAAACCCTCATAAAATTATTAACCAAGTATTTAAACTGTATAATTCAAAATAATTATTTAGTTAAAAATTTTAACACTTTTAAGGATTCAAAATGCTAGATTGTGCAATCATAGGTGGAGGACCAGCAGGACTTACTGCAGGACTATATACTACTCGCGGGGGACTTAAGAATGTAACAATGTTCGAGATGGGTATGCCAGGTGGGCAGATTACTCAGAGTTCTGAGATAGAAAATTATCCAGGATTTTTTGAACACGGTAAAACAGGTATGGATTTCATGGATACATGGCAAAAACAGTGTTTTAATTTTGGACTCAAACATGAGATGAAAAAAGTAGAACGTGTGGCTAAGATAGGAAAATATTTTACTATTACATTTGAGGGTGGAGAGAGTGTAGAGGCTATGACTGTCATTGTCTGTACAGGTTCTACACCTAAAAGAGCAGGCTTCCCTGGAGAAGATGAGTATTTTGGTAAAGGTGTAAGTACTTGTGCTACTTGTGATGGTTTCTTTTATAAAAATAAACCAGTTACCGTTTTAGGTGGTGGTGATACAGCACTTGAAGAGGCATTTTATCTCTCCAATATCGCTTCTGAAGTCTATGTAGTACATAGAAGAGATACATTTAGAGCAGCTCCTCCTACTTTAGATAGAGTGAAAAGAAAAGAGAATATTCATCTTATAACGGACTCAGTTATAGAAGAGGTTCTTGGTGATGCCATGGGTGTTTCAGGAGTAAAATTGAAAAATAAGCAGGGGGAAGTTACACAGTTAGATAACCCTGGTCTTTTTGTTTTTGTAGGTCATGATGTAAATAATATGGTACTTAAAGATGAAAATGGAACATTTATCTGTGAGGTAAATGATAGAGGGCAAGTAATAGTTGATTTAAATATGAAGACATCAGTCTCTGGGCTATTTTCAGCGGGTGATATGCGTATTGAAGCACCTAAACAAGTAATCTCAGCAGCAGGTGATGGCTCTATAGCAGGGTTACAAGTAATTTCATATATTCAAGAACAAGCATAAGGAAGCAAAATGACAAAAGTTGGTATTGTAGGTAGTACGGGTAGAATGGGTGAACATCTTATCAAGAATGTATTAGAAAATGAAGCATTGGTGTTAAGTGCTTTACATGTATTTGATGAGTTAAAAGTAGATGTTCCTTCAGATGTTCTAGTAACAAATAGTATGAAGGCACTGCTTGAAGTTTGTGATGTGGTTATAGATTTTTCTGCACCTATTGCAACACAAGAACTTTGTGAAGAGGCGTTAAAAAATCCTACACCGTTGGTTATTGCAACTACAGGATTTACTGAACATCAGCAAAACTTGTTGACTGAAGCTTCTGTTGACATGCCTGTTTTATATGCTTCAAATATGTCAGCAGGTATTGCACTTTTAAAACAGTTAGTAGAAAAAGTAGCTGCGACATTGACTGATTTTGATATTGAAATTGTAGAACAGCACCATCGTCATAAAGTAGATGCTCCAAGTGGAACAGCACTTACGTTAGGTGAATTTGCAGCTAAGGGTCGAGGTTTAGACTTAGATGCAGTACGTGTAAGTGGAAGAGATGGGCAAGTAGGAGCAAGAAGTAAAGATGAGATAGCTGTTATGGCACTGCGTGGTGGTGATATTGTAGGTCGTCACACGGTTGGTTTTTACAATGATGGTGAGTTTATAGAACTTAACCATACAGCAACAAGTAGAGAGACATTTTCCAAAGGTGCAATACGTGCAGCTGCATGGATAGTAAAACAAGAGAGTGGTCTTTACTCAATCAATGACTGTTTAGGAATATAATATGTGTGCAATCGTAGGTGTATTTGGTGCAAAAAAAGCTTCAACTATAGCGTATTATTCGCTTTTTGCTATGCAACATCGTGGGCAAGAAGCAACAGGTATATCTGTTTCCAATGGTGAGTGTATCTCTATCTATAAAAAACGTGGTATGGTAGCAGATGTATTTTCTCAAACTACCCTTGATACTCTTGAGGGTGGATGTGCAGTAGGTCATAACCGTTACTCTACAGCAGGTTCAGAGTCTGCTGGAGATGCACAACCCGTATTCGCAAAGTATAAACTAGGTGAAATTTCGGTTGTTCATAATGGTAATCTTATCAATAAACATGAAGTAAGAAATGAGCTTATTAATAATGGAGCTATTTTTCAAACAGATATGGATACAGAGAATATTATTCATCTTATTGCTAAGTCTCAACAAGACTCTTTAGTAGATCGTATTAAAGATATGCTAACTAAGATTGAAGGTGCTTATTGTTTAGCCATTCAAAGTCGTAAAAAGATGTTTGTGATACGTGACCGTTTTGGCATACGTCCATTAAGCCTTGGAAAACTTAAAGATGGTGGCTACATTGTATCCTCAGAGACATGTTCTTTTGACCTTGTTGGTGCAGAGTTTATTCGTGATGTAAAAGCGGGTGAGATGCTTACTTTTGAAGATGGTAAAGAGCCAACCTCAGAGATGGTTTTTGAAAATATAGACTTTAGACCTTGTGCTTTTGAATATATCTATTTTGCAAGACCAGACTCTATTATAGATGGTAAAAATGTCTATCAAACACGTCTTCAGATGGGTAGAAAGCTAGCAGAAGAGACACCTTGTGAAGTTGATTTAGTTCTACCTGTACCTGACTCTGGTGTAGCTGCTGCACGTGGTTATGCAGAGGGACTAGGTGTACCATTTGAGATGGGTATTGTACGTAATCACTACGTAGGGCGTACCTTTATTGAACCAACTCAAGAGATACGTGATTTAAAAGTAAAACTTAAACTTTCTCCTGTGAAACATTTAATAGCAGGTAAAAGAGTTGCTATTATAGATGACTCTTTAGTCCGTGGTACAACATCTAAACAGATAGTACGTATGTTACTTGAGGCAGGTGCTAAAGAGGTTCATATGCGTATTGCTTCACCTGAAATAAAATACCCTTGTCGTTATGGTATAGATACACCTACAACTCAAGAGCTTATCTCTGCAAATTTTAGTGTAGATGAGATAGCGAAGAAGATAGGGGCAACTAGTTTAGGTTTTCTCTCTGTAGAGGGGCTTAAAGCGTCACTTGGAGCAGATAAAAATTACTCTCTTGTGAGTTTTGATGGTAAATATTTTGCAGGTGGTGATATAAACAGTACAGGATGTTCAGATATGTAATCTATAAAGGATAGGGTATCCTATCCTTTATATTACTTTGAACGACTCTCTTTCTCTTCTATTCCACTCATGCCAAATCTTCTTCCTAACTCTTGTTTAACTCTATCTGGTGAGATATCGCGGTATCCTAAACCAACTAAAGTATGGTAGAGTAAGTCAGCTGATTCATAGATGACTTGTTCATCACTCTCTTCATCAATAGCAACGCAAACTTCATCTGCCTCTTCACGTATTTTACTGAGCATAAGAGTTTTATTATCTAAAAGTTTTTTAGTCCATGATTTACTCTCTTTTGAAGCATTTTTACGTTCTAAAATAGTATGGTAAAGCGTATCAACTACACCATAAATAGCATCAGTATTTACCTCTTGTTCTAAGATAACTTTATCTTGCATTACAGAAGTAAAGAAACAACTTTTTGTTCCTGTATGACAAGCTACACCATTTTGCTTTATCTTCAATATAACAGTATCTGCGTCACAATCAAGTAGTATATCTTTTACCTCTTGAGTATGATTTGAACTCTCCCCTTTCTTCCAAATACGTTGTTTACTTCGGCTAAAGTAGTGAGCATAGCCAGTATTTAGTGTAAGATTATAAGCTTCTTCATTCATATAAGCTAACATAAGTACTTCAGAAGTTTCATAATCTTGAGCTATGGCAGGGATAAGGGGATTTTTGTTCCAATCTATATTCATTATAATCATTTCTCCATTCGTAAAGTGCGTGTTCTAACGCACTTTTGGTTTAGCCTTTAAGGGGCTTATTTATTGTTGTCCCATCATGCGTTGTTGTTTACCTTTTGCATCAACCCAGATATTTGGTACCGCTCCACCAGGAGTAAGAAAGATTTGAGCATCTTTATTTACCTTGAGTGCTTCATTAAATTTACCTTGTGTTTTTATCTGTTCTAGTTGTAGAAGTTCGGGTGTAAGTGATTGAGAGATAAGTATATTCGCTTTAGCTTGCTCCTCTGCTTCAATACGAATTTTGTCAGCCTCACCTTGTGCTTCAATACGATTTTTTTCTGCAACACCACGTGCAACTTCTGCTGCTTTTTGTGCTTGTTGTTTAGCTTTCTCTTTCTCTTGCTCAGCAATAGTTACATCTTGTTTTGCTGCTTGAACTTCTTCTATTTTCTCTTTAATCTTTGGAGGTAAAACTATATTTCTAAGCTCTACAGATGAAAGTATTACTGGGTTGTTTGTTAAAGATTCTACTTTTTGTCTTACTTTTGTTTGGATAGCGGCAGCAATCTCATTTCTCATCTCTGGAAGTTGTTCTGCTGTATATTGACCTACAACATCACGTACAACCTCTCTTACTTTAGAATTAATAATTTTCTCTTCCCAACTTGCTCCCCATTTTGCAATAGTCGCTGGTGCAGATGATGCTTTAAGACTATATTGTACAGCAAGGTCAATGTTAACCGTAAGACCTCTTTTATCAAGAACAGGAATAGCTCTGTTTCTCTTCAGCCCACCCTCAAGACCACGGTAACGGTCACCTAACTCTGCTGCCATGTCATTAGAGTATGTGATAAGTCTTATACGTGTATTTACAGGAATAATTTTCTGAAATACAGGAATGAAAAAGTGAAATCCTGGATGAAGTGGTTCATCTTGAAATTTACCTGTAGTAACTTTGATACCTACTTCTCCAGAGTTGATAATAGTATAAGGTTTAAAAGTGAAAATAAGAAAAATAATTCCTGCTACTATAATGAGCCATGTAGGCATACCTTTTCCCATATTATTGAAAGGGTTTTCAAAGTTGTTTCCTCCTCCGCCATTATTTCCATTACCACCATTTCCAGAACTGTTTTTCTGCATTGTTGGTTTCTTCTTTTTAAAATAATCGTTCATATCTGCTGGCATATTTATTCCTTAGTTAATGTATGTTAAATGTTGAATATAATCAGGATTTTTGCCCGCAACTACATCAAAATATGCTGTTTGAAGTTTTTCTGTTATATCACCACGTGAACCATTACCAATAATACGTGCATCTACTTCACGGATAGGTGTTACTTCTGCAGCAGTACCTGTTAAAAATGCTTCATCTGCGATGTAAATCTCTTCACGTGTAATTCGTCTTCTTATCACTTCAATACCCATATCAGTAGCTAAATCTATAATAGTTTGTTGAGTAATAGACTCTAAAGTATTGTCGCTAGGAGGAGAGATAAGTTTTCCATCTCTTACCATAAAGAAACAAGCACCTGATGCTTCTGCAATATAGCCTTGGTCATCTCTTAAAAGAGCTTCATCATAACCAGCTTCCACTGCTTCATATTTTGCCATTTGAGAGTTAAGATAATTAGCTACAGCTTTTGCTTTACCCATGCCAGAAGTATTAGGTGTTCTTGTCATAGAAGAGACTTTTAAACGAATCCCTTTTCTAAGTCCCTCTTCACCAAGATATGCTCCCCACTCCCATGCAGAGATAGAGACATGTACAGGACACTCTTTATGGTAAAGACCCATTACTCCATAACCTAAGTAAACGAGAGGTCTAATGTATGCACCATCAAAAAGTTCATTCTCTTGTAGGAGTTTTACTTGTGCAGCGTTAAGTTCTTCTACTGTATATGAAACATTCATTAAAGTCATTTTTGACGAATTAAGAAGTCTTTGCGTATGCTCTTTTAACTTAAAAATTGCACATCTTCCATCAACTGTTTTGTAAGCTTTTGTACCCTCTATCGCACCATTACCATAATGTAAAGTATGTGTTAAAACGTGTACCTTAGCTTCATCCCAAGGTGTAAGTTCACCATCCATCCAAATATATTTTGCTTTGTTCATTTTTATTTGCTCCAAGACATACCCATAGGTAGCCAAAATTAATAGATTATTCTAGCTAAATTGTTGTTAATAGTTGGTTATGCAAAGCGAAGGAAAATTCCTATAAATAATGATAGAAATATGATATGGTTTCCCGTATCATACATATTGTAAAGGAGAATAGAAATGTTAATTTCACCAATGACAGATGCAGTACCAAGTATTTTTGCTACATTAAATCAGGGGCCATTGACTCTAACCATCTTTTTACATACGGTAATTATTTTACCTATCTTTTGGATTTATAAGCAAGAAAAAAAGAGATTAGAGGCAGAACTATAATAATTATAAGTTAAGATTGATTTTAATCAATCTTGCTTTTATTGATTAATGATATACTTATCTGGTATTTTGAGAAAATTACAAGCTTAAGTTGTCTTTCTATAGTGAAGAGAGACTCATGATTTTATCGAAAATATTTAGGAAATAGCATTTGCTTTTTTATATACTAAATATTTATTACGATAACAAAAAGGAGAATAAATGAAATTAAATAAACTTTTAGGTTTAGCAGTAGCATCAAGTTTTGCAGCTACTATGGCTATTGCTGGTACGTCAAACATGGATTTTGCTAAGAAATTTGAGAAAGAGTGTCAAGGGTGTCATGGACCTATCCACCAAGGTGGTGTTGGATCAGATCTTAGACCTAAAGCACTTAAAAAACAAGAGGCTCATGTACTTGTAGAAAAAATCTTAAATGGTGTAGATAATACTGCAATGCCAGCATGGAATACAACTTTTTCTAAAGATGATGCTGCAGGAATGATTGATTGGTTGATGGATTGGAAAAATACTGTTGAACTTACACTTAATCTTGATGAAGTTAAAAAATCTTGGACTAAATTAGCTGATAGAGAAGCTTTAGCTAAAAAATATCCAAAACCAACAGAAGTAAAATCTGTATTAGATATTACTTTTGCAACAGAGAGAGATGCATCTTTAGTTGACTTTATTGATTCAACTACAGGTAAAGTACTTTCACGTCACAAAGCTGGATTTGCAGTTCACGTAACAGTAACAAACAAAAAGAACCCAAGATATGCTTACTCTATCTCTCGTTCAGGTAAGTTAACTATGTTTGATATTGCTGCTCCAGGACAACCTGCATTGGCAACAGTACAAGTTGGTCAAGAGTCAAGAGGACTTGCAGTTTCTCCAGATGGTAAATATGTAATCGCTGGTAACTATAACCCAGGTGGTGCAGTACTATGTGATGCAATGACACTTGAGCCACTAAAAGCATATGACACAAGTCGTGTTATCGATCCTGATGGACAAATTGGTCCTTCACGTGTTGCATCTTTAGCTGATACTCCTTATGGACCATACTTTGCAATGGCTCTTAAAGATGCTGGTCATACTTATATTATTGATTACTCTAAGCCTAATTTTCCAATTGTTGGAGATATTCCAAATATTGGTAAAATCCTCCATGATGCATTCTTAAATGAAGATGAAGGTGAAGATTTTGGTAGATACTTTATGATTGCTTCTCAAGGTTCTGATGTAGTTGGTATTGTTGACTTTAAAGAGAAAAATCTTGCTGCAAAAGTACATACAGGTAAGAAATCTAAGCCACATCCAGGTCAAGGTTCTTCATGGTACTCAAAAGGACAAGGAAAACAACTTCACGCTACAGTTAGTATGAATATTGGTTCTGTTGTAATTTGGGATTCATCTTGGAAAGTAGTTAAAAAAGTTAAAACTGCTGGTGGTGGACTATTTATCGGTACGGCACATGATACTCCATACCTATGGGCTGACTGTGTACTTGGTAAACCAGCTAAATATAATGAAGTTCACTTAATTAATAAAGATACTTTAGAGACTGACAGAATTATTAAAGTTGGTAAGAAAAAAGGTCAATTAATTGATGCTAAGACTAAAAAAGTACTTCAAGAGTGGGATACTACACAACATGCAAAAATTGCTGTTAATGAAAAAGTATTTGGTAAAGAGAAAATTATGCCTATGCCAACTAAGCTTGGTGCTGTAGTGAAAAACCCTGTTCAACCAAGACTTCTTCACGCAGAGCCTGCTAACCATGGTGAGTGGACAATGATTTCTGAGTGGACAACTGGTAGAATTGGTATCTACGAGTCTAAAACAGGTAAGTTTGTTAAATATATCAATAACTTAACAACTCCTACATTTACATACTCAGTTGAGCACAGACAACATATCCCTGGAGCTTAATTACCACTTTACTCTCTCCTCTTTGGAGGGGGTAATTAAAATCAATAACTTTCCCTTTTTTCAATCTAAACATATTAAAATAATTTAAGTAAAAAGACTAAGAAGATAAATCTGACATTTTTGGACTTTTTTTAGGTATAATTTTTTGTCTTAGTGACAAACACCTAGTGTTAAAGGGGAGACCTATCATTATAGAGCATAATGATAGTTTAATTAAAAAGCTTATCTTTAAGCTTTTGGTTCAGATAAAAAAGATAATGTAAGTGTATCTATATTATCAATCAATTTTTGACTCACATAAAGTTTTACACTATGGAAAAGACATAACTCACCACAATAGTTAATACCTAAAATAAAAGTATAATCTCCAAATGAGTATCTTTTTAACCCTACTGGTGTAGGTTTATTTGAAGATGACTCAATTTTAAAACAGATTTCATTAGGAAAGTTTTGTTCATGCTTCTCTGTATCTTTAATATGTACTTTACCTAAGTTTGACGTGATTTGAACAGATAATTTGTTATCTAGTTCATGAATTCGGATATTATAAGGTCCGTAATTAACTTGCATTGTAATTCCTTGTATAGTTTTATTTTTGCGTTAGTATAGCAAAATTATTGTTATCTAGTCGTATTTTTTAAATTGTTCTAACCACTCTTTGTCCTCTTGACTTAACTTACCCACTCTTTCTAAAAGTTTTGTTTTAGTGTTTATAAGGTCATCTATAGACAAGTAAGTTAGTAGGGTAGGGTTAATGGTTGGTTCATCTCTCCCATACGCAATAAGCTTTTCTATATCAATAAGTAATTCTTCTTTGGTTTGTTTAGTTTGTATATTCATTCTGTTATACTATCAAAAAAATTATAAGGACTTACTATGTTAGAAGATGGATTAGAAATTGGTGTAACTGCACCAGAGTTTTGCGTGCCAAATCAAGATGAAGAGGAGATATGCTTAAGAGATATAAAAGGTTCATGGATTATTCTATACTTTTATCCTAAAGACAATACTCCAGGGTGTACAACTCAAGCATGTGGTTTTACAGAAGCACTTCCAAATTTTGAAGCACTTGATGCTATGATTTTGGGTGTAAGTCCAGATAGTCCAAAAAAACATAGAAATTTTATAGAAAAAAAATCACTTAAAATCACTTTACTTTCAGATGAAGAGAAAGAGTTATGTGGTGCGTATGGTGTATGGCAATTGAAAAAGTTCATGGGGAAAGAGTATATGGGAGTGGTACGTAGTACATTTATTATTAATCCTGAAGGTGTAATCGCTGCTCAATGGTCTAAAGTAAAAGTAAAAGGACATGTAGAAGAGGTGGAATCAACGCTTAAAAGTTTACAAGAAGCATAAGTATGTTAATATTCTGTTAACTAAACTGTAAAAAGGTAGAAAATGAATAAAATAGTATTATCAGTAGCAACTATGGCTATGATGGCAACAGCAGCAAATGCTGGAAAAAATACAGCACCAGCAGATACAGTAATTATAGAGATTCCTGAGCAAATTATAATAGAGGAATCATCACTCTATACAGCAGGATTTAAAGTAGGTACACTAGGTCTAGGAGCAGAGTTCTCTGTTCCTCTAAATGATTCTTTTAGCGTACGTGCTAGTGTAAGTGGATTTAGTTACAGTAAAGATGATACCTATGAAGAAGATGATACAGAATTAGCTTATGATGCAACTATTGATTTGTTAACGGCAGGTTTATTATTAGACTATTATCCTATGCAGAGCAGTCAATTCCGTATCACAGCAGGTGCATACTACAATGGAAATGGTTTTGACGGAATCGTAGAGCCTACAGGTAGTACATATACAATCAATAATATTGAATATCAAGCAGATTTAGTAGAAACAATTTCTGCCGAGACAGTTTTTGATGATGTCGCACCATACATCGGTATTGGTTGGGGAAATAAAGGAACAGAATCAGGGTGGAGTTTCTCTATAGATGTGGGTGCAATGTATCATGGAGAAGCTGAACTTAATGTAGTTCCAGAAAAAGGTGTTAATACTCCTTCTAGTGGTATGACTGACGATCAGTTTGATATAGAGTATGCAAATTTTGAAACAGCACTTGAAGATGAAACAAAAGATGCTCAAGATGATATAAATGATTTTCAGTGGTACCCTGTTATTATGGTTGGTGTAACTTATACATTTTAACCTCTCTTACCTACAGTTTATACTGTAGGTAGATTCAATCTTCCTCCTTCCCTTTTTTCATCTTTTTTTAAACATAATTTCGATATAATTTTGCTCCTTATTCTCTCGTGGGTAATGGAAATACACATGTAGTTATTCCTTGCACGGTTGTGTCATTCTTTTTTAGGGTGAACATTGAGGACTACAGCGGATTAAACCTAGTGATGAAGCAAAATGTGCTTTTAACGAAATTTTTATACAAAATGTATTGAAAATTTTATTATGATTATATGTCAAGGAGACAAAATGGTAACAATGAAAGACTTACTCGAATGTGGTGTACACTTCGGACACCAAACTAGAAGATGGAATCCAAAAATGAAAAAATTTATTTTCGGTGCTAGAAAAAACATTTATATTATCGATCTTCAAAAAACACTTAGATACTTTAAATATACTTACAATGTGGTAAGAGATGCAGCAGCTGAAGGACAAACAGTTCTTTTCGTAGGTACTAAAAAACAAGCACGTTCAGCAGTAAAAGAGCATGCAGAGAGATGTGGTATGCCTTACGTTGCTACAAGATGGTTAGGTGGAATGTTAACAAACTACCCAACAATGAAAAAATCTATCAGAAAACTTGAAATTATCGAGCAGATGCAAGAGAATGGTCAACTTGATATGTTGACAAAAAAAGAAGCATTAATGCTTTTAAGAAAAAAAGAAAAATTAACTTCATACCTAGAAGGTTTCAGACACATGAAAAAACTTCCAGATATGATGTTTGTTGTAGATGCTGTTAAAGAGCATATTGCGGTTAAAGAAGCAAAAAGAATGGGAATGAAAGTAATTGCACCACTAGATACTAACTGTGATCCAGATGTAATTGATTACCCAATTCCAGGAAATGATGATGCTATTCGTTCAATCAACCTTTTCTGTAGAGAGATGGCTGAAGCTATCATCGAAGGTAAAGCAGCATACGCTGAAGCTAATGGTGTAGATGCTGAAGAGGTATCTGCAAATGATGAAATGGTAGCAGAGATGACTGCTGAAGTTAAAGAAGAAGCAGCTGCTGCAACAGATGCAGACGTAGCTAAACTTGTAGAAGAGAAAGCAACAACAGTAGTAGAAGAAACAACTGAAACTGAAGCACCAGCTAAAGAAGAGGCGGGAGCGTAGTTATGGCAAATTTCGGACCAAAAGATATTAAAAAACTTAGAGAGATGACTGATGCAGGAATGATGGACTGTAAAAAAGCACTTTCTGCGTCTGATGGAGATATGGACAAAGCTGTTGCATGGCTTAGAGATCAAGGTATGGGTGCTGCAGCTAAAAAAGCTGGTAAAGTAGCTGCTGAAGGTTCTATTGCCGTTAAAGTTGATGGTAAAAAAGCAGCAATTGTTGAAGTTAACTCTCAAACAGACTTTGTCGCACAAAATGATAAGTTTTTAGCAGTAATGTCAGATGTTATTAACCATGCATTTGATAACAGTATTGCTGATGCTGATGCTATTAATGCTTCTACTATCAATGGTGAGTCATTTGCAGAGTATCTTTCTCAGCAAATTGCAACTATTGGTGAAAAGCTTGTAGTAAGAAGATCAGCACTTATCGATGCAGATGAGAATACAGCTGTAAATGGATATGTTCACTCTAACAAGCAAAATGGTGTTATTATCGAAGCTAAATGTGATTCTGCTGCAACAGCAGAAGCGATGACTCCAGTACTTAAAGAGATTGCTATGCATGCGGCTGCTATGAGTCCATCTACACTATCTTATAAAGACTTTGATGCTACATTTGTAGCAGAAGAGACTAAAGGTAGAATTGTTGCTATTGAAAAAGAGAATGAAGAACTTTTACGTTTAGGTAAAACACTTAAAAATGTTCCTACTTACATCTCTATGAGCCAATTGACTGAAGATGTTATGGCAGAGGCCGAAGCTACACTTAAAGCAGAACTTGCCGCAGAGGGTAAACCAGAAAAAATCTGGGACAGAATTCTTCCAGGTAAAATAGCAAGATTTATCGCAGACAATACAACACTTGACCAAGAGCAATGTCTTCTTGATCAAAACTTTGTAATGGATGACAGTAAAACTGTTGCTCAATACATTGAAGAAAAAGCAAAAGCTGCTGGTGGTACAGCAGAAATCACAAGCTTCACAAGACTTGAAGTAGGTGAAGGCATTGAAGTAGTAGAAGAAGATTTTGCTGCAGAAGTTGCTGCACAAATGGGTAAATAATCTACTGATTATACCTTTCGACCTAGGGTTTTCCTAGGTCTCTCTTTTCTCTCTCATTAATTTTTCTACAATCTACACTAATCATACTTTTTATGTTAAAATAACAACAATTAATTTAAAGGTATCTATTTATGTCACAACCTCTTTTAGAAGCTAATAATATCTCTCATAGTTTTGATACACTTCTGTTTTCAGAGGTTAATTTTTCTCTAAACCCTTCGCAAAGTATTGCTATTATAGGACGTAGTGGTTCTGGTAAGTCAACACTTATGCATATTTTTTCAACATTTATAAAACCTAAATGTGGAGTAGTTAAACTTTTTAATAAAGAGTTATATACACAAGATGATGAATCTATAGAGTTACTTCGTCGTTATGATATAGGGATTATTTTTCAGTTTCATTACCTTTTTAAAGGGATGACAGCTATGCAAAATGTTGAAGTAGCAACCATGCTTTCTGGAGGAGATATAAAAGAGAGTCTTTTAGAAAAACTAGAGATAAAAGAGTTGATGCATCAAAAGATTAGTGAACTCTCAGGTGGAGAGCAACAGCGTATCTCTATAGCAAGGGTATTAAGTAAATCCCCGCGTATTATATTTGCTGATGAACCTACAGGTAACTTAGATAACGATACAGCAAAACTTGTGATGGATGTTCTCCTTGATTATATAGAAGAGACAGGTGCAGGACTTTTACTTGTAACTCATGATGAAACCATGGCAAAGCTATGCTCACAAATTTATAAACTTGAAGGGAATACTTTAATAAATCAAAGTTAATGACTACTTCAAAATAAACTTCTTTAGTTATTAGCACTTTTTTGACACATTTTATATGTATAATAATAATATATAACTTTATCTAAAGTATAAAAAATTATTTATTAAAGGGTTAATGATGAATAGACAATGGTATTTAGAGTATGATAATGGGAAAAAGTATGGTCCTATATCTACAAGTGATGCAGTAGAATTTGTAAGTCAAGATAGACATGGGTATGCATGGAGAGATGGTTTTGCAGATTGGAAAGCCATATCAGAAGTAGCAGAACTTAACAGTGAAGCAGGTGTTATGGCACCACCATCACGTATGACACTTGGTAAACTCAATCAGACAGATGAGATTGATTATGAAATCTTTGGTGAAGATATACAGTATGTAGAGATAGAGCTTGACCCTCAAGAGAGTGTAGTCTCAGAAGCTGGGGCTATGATGTTTAAAGATAGTCATATTGTTATGGATACAGTATTTGGTGATGGCTCCTCTTCCAAAGAGAATACAGGTTCTTTAATGGATAAGCTTATGGGAGCAGGTAAACGACTTATTACGGGTGAGAGTCTTTTTACTACAGTATTTACTCATCAAGGACAAGGTAAAGCAGTAGTTGCATTTGGAGCTCCTTATCCAGGTAGGATTATCCCAGTAGATTTAAAAGAGCTTGGTGGTACTCTTATTTGTCAAAAAGATTGTTTTTTATGTGCAGCAAAGGGTGTCTCTATAGGGATACATTTTCAAAAGAAAATTTTAACAGGACTCTTTGGTGGAGAGGGTTTCATTATGCAGAAGCTTGAGGGTGATGGTATGGCATTTATTCATGCAGGAGGGATGCTTAAAGAGATTAACTTAAAAGAGGGTGAGATTTTACATCTTGATACAGGATGTCTGGTTGCTATGGAACCACATGTTCAGTTTGACATAGAACAAGCTGGAGGTATTAAAACAGGTTTGTTTGGTGGGGAAGGGTTCTTCTTTGCAAAGCTTAGAGGACCAGGAAAGATATGGATACAGTCATTACCATTCTCAAGACTTGCAGGACGTATGTTAGCAGCAGCTCCTCAAGGTGGTGGTTCAGACAAAGGTGAAGGTTCTGCTTTAGGTATGTTAGGTGACTTAGCAATGGGTGATAGATTTAATTAAGGAGTAAGAGATGGATCAGTTTACCGAGACAACACGAACAAGTTATGGGCAAAATATAGGTAACTCTTTTAAGGGTATATTAGTTGGCATAGTATTTATCATCGGTTCTATCGTTTTATTATGGTGGAATGAAGGAAGAAGTGTAGAACAAGCAACAGCACTAGCAGAGATGCAAGAGAATATTATTACTCTTCCTGATACAAAGTATGATATTAAAAATGAAAATAAAGCAGTTTTACTACAAGGAATGGTAAAGCCTCTAAGTGAAGTGATTGACCCAGAATTTGGAGTAATATCAGAGGGGTTAGTTTTACGAAAACATGTAGAGATGTATCAATGGAAAGAGAACAGTAGTAGTAAAACTGAAGAGAAGTTAGGTGGTTCTACAGAGACAGTGACTACTTATAGTTATGTAAAAGAGTGGTCATCATGGCAGATAGATTCTTCTTCTTTTAAGCACCCTTCAGATCATCAAAATCCAATGATGACACATAAAAGTGAAACATTTGTAACTGATGCACAGTTAGGTGATTACCATTTAGATACAAATATAGTAAGCCGTATAGGTGCATCTGAGATATATCATGGTTTAGCAACAATGCCAGATAAAATAGGTATAGCTACAAATTATAAAAGTTATCTATATATAGGGTTTAGTCCACAAAATCCAACTATTGGTGATATTAAGATTAGTTATACGTATTCTCCTGCAGCAGAATATACTTTTGCAGCAAAATCTTTTAATAAAACCCTTGTACCGTATGTAACACAAAATGGTAAATCTTTTGTATTTGTACGTAGTGGAAGAGTTACAGCAGTAACTATTTTTCAAGAGGAGTTAGATGCAAATAGTGTTTTAACATGGATACTTAGAGGTGTTGGACTGCTTATTATGTTTATAGGTTTTACAATGATAATGGGACCATTAGCGACTATTGCAAAAGTTGTACCAATGTTTGGTTCTTTAGTAGGAGGAGTAACGGGTATTATCGCTGGGGTACTTACGCTTATTTTAGGTTCAGTTGTTATAGCATTGGCTTGGTTTGGTTCAAGACCACTACTCTCTTTGGGCATTTTAGCAGTAGGTGTAGGTATAGCTGTAGTCATGGCAAAACTTGGGAAGAGAAAAGGTGAAGAACCTGTACATGCGAGTACAGCTTCAACACCACCGCCAAGAGAAAATGATGCAACACCACCTCCACGTAGTGATGCAACTCCTCCACCAAGAACTTAGAGTAATGAAAAAATTTATAAGCGTAGGATGTATATTCATGTTGTCATGGAGTCTTTTAACGGCTCGTGACTTTAGTACCAAAGTTTTATTGGGTAAAAATGCTACACATGGTGATGGCTCAGGAGACTTAGTCTATGCACTTGAAATAGACTATATAAAAGAGGGAAAAAGAAAAACATAAGTGTTAACTATCATACAACAAGCAGATGCAAAAGGGTATGATGCCGGGGCTATTAAACTTGCAAATTAAGGAATGTAAATAATGAAAAAACTACTATTAGTATTTATACTACTCACTTTGTCAATTGTAGGAGATGAGGCTAAATGTTGGGGCTATAACTCGAGTAAATTTATGGTAACTGACAGTAAGGCTAAAGAGTTAAAGCCAGTGGAGTGGGTTTATCTTATGAGTTTAGGAGAGATAGCAGAAAGAAAAGATATTGTATTAGTTACTAAAGTATCAGGGCGTATTTTTCGTCATAACTATATTGATTGTCATAAAAAAGTAGATGGTTTTACATGTGGTGGGGAGTGTGATTCAGGACACTTTATGTTAAACAATCAAATGCATTTAAAGTTAGATAGCATTAGTTTTACAGATGATAGTAGTAGTGAAGGGGTAGTGTTAACTGCTATGATACTCCCTAAAGATAAAAAATCATGGCTCAAAGCTAATGCAATGAGTTGTCCTAAAGATGTCATTGAAGATTTAGAGATTGAAAAGTAGGAGTTATTATCTCCTACTTACATCAATATAATTTAATGATATATTAATTTAAGTATTAATGATTTATCTAAGATAATTTTACTCTGATTTTAATTATTCTCATCTCTTCTAAATTTAACAATTTTCTCTCTTTATTGATACAAATCATCTTTATTTTATTGTTATTTATGATAAAATTGATTTGATTGTCTTATAGAGTTCCCTGAAGAACAGCTAGAGTTCTTCTGAGAACTTTTATGCAATCAAAAAACAATTTTCAAAAGGAAGTAATATGGCTTTAAATAGAAGAGAATTTCTTAAAAGTGCAGCAGCAGCAACAGCAGCTAGTGCAGTAGGAATTGCTGTTCCCTCTAACTTAAGTGCAGCAGCAACTGATGCACAAAAAGAGTGGAGATGGGATAAAGCAGCATGTAGATTCTGTGGTACTGGTTGTGGGATTATGCTTGCAACAAAAGGTGGTAAAATTGTAGCGGTTAAGGGTGATCCTGCCGCTCCTGTAAATAGAGGTCTTAACTGTATCAAGGGTTACTTTAATGCAAAAATCATGTATGGTGCAGATAGACTTAAAACTCCATTACTTCGTATGAATGACAAAGGTGAGTTTGATAAGCATGGTAAATTTAAACCTGTTTCTTGGAAGCGTGCCTTTGATGAAATGGAAACACATGCAAAAAAAGCACTTAAAGCAAGTGGACCAGAAGGTGTAGCAGTATTTGCATCAGGTCAATACACTGTTATGGAAGGGTATGCAGCTCAAAAAGTAATGAAAGCTGGATTCCGTTCAAATGCTATTGATCCAAATGCACGTCACTGTATGGCATCAGCTGTTGTTGGTTTCTACCAAACATTTGGTGTAGATGAGCCATCAGGTTGTTATGATGATATCGAGATTACAGATACTATCGTTACTTGGGGTTCAAACATGGCAGAGATGCACCCAATTCTTTGGTCAAGAGTATCAGATAGAAAACTCTCTAATCCAGATAAAGTAAAAATTGTTAACATCCAAACATATACACATAGAACATGTGATATTGGTGATATCAATATTATCTTCTCTCCAAATACTGACCTTGCATTATGGAACTATATTGCACGTGAAATCGTAATGAGAGATGAAGCAGAAAAAATTATTGATTGGGATTTCGTTAAGAAAAACATCGTCTTTACAGCAGGACCAGTAAATATTGGTTATGGTTTAAGAAGATCAGGCGAAAAATCAATTACTCCTGTGAATAAAGATGGATCAGCTGGTAAATATACTGCTCTTGAAATGGAAATCATTGATAAAGAGATGAAAACAACTGTTTCTGAAAAAGAGGGACCTTCACTTGAGCCATTTGGTTACAAAGCAGGTGATGAAATGAACCACACTTCAGGTACATTGAAGCACTGGCATATCTCTTTTGATGAGTACAAAAAATCGTTAGAGCCATATACATTAGAATATACAGCTAAAATCACTAAAGGTGATCCAAATGAAGATATTGAAGAGTTTAAGAAAAAACTTCAAGGTCTTGCTGACTTATACATTGAAAAAGGAAGAAAAGTAGTTTCATTCTGGACAATGGGTATGAACCAACATACACGTGGGACATGGGTAAATACGCTTTCTTACAATGTTCACTTCTTACTTAACAAACAAGCATTACCAGGAAATGGCGCGTTCTCACTTACAGGACAACCTTCAGCATGTGGTACAGCTAGAGAAGTTGGTACATTCTGTCACAGACTTCCAGCAGATATGATGGTTAAAAACCCTAAACACAGAGCAAAAGCTGAAAAAATTTGGGGAATCCCAGCGGGTACATTGAACCCAGTAGGTAACCAACACATTATGAAAATCCATAGAGATATTGAAGATGGTGTTGTGAAATTTGCATGGGTAAATGTTTGTAACCCTTACCAAGATTCAGCATCAGCATCTCACTGGATTAAAGCAGCTCGTGAAATGGATAACTTTATCGTTACTTCAGATGGATACCCTGGTATTTCAGCAAAAGTTTCTGACCTTGTTTTACCATCAGCGATGATTTATGAAAAATGGGGAGCATATGGAAATGCTGAAAGACGTACACAACACTGGAGACAACAAGTTCTTCCTGTAGGTGATGCGATGTCAGATACATGGCAGTGGATGGAATTTGCTAAAAGATTTACAGTTAAAGATCTTTGGGGTGAGCAACCTCTTCGTGGTAAAAACAAAGATGGTTCTCCTAAGAAACTTCCAAATGTTATTGCAGATGCTATTAAAATGGGATATAAAGAAGATACAACTATGTATGATATTCTTTTTGCCAACGAAAAAGGTAAATCATATAAAATTGATATGACTAAATTCCCTCAAAAAGGTTATGATAACTCTGATTGTAATGGAGATAGCCGTAAAGTTATAGGTGGAGATGATAAAGAGGCTAAAGGTTGTGGATTTATGGTTCATGAGTACCTCTTTGAAGAGTATGCATCATTTGGTAGAGGGCATGGACACGATCTTGCTCCATTTGAAGTGTATCACAAAGTACGTGGACTTAAATGGCCAGTTGTTGATGGTAAAGAGACACAGTGGAGATTTAATGCTAAATATGACCCATATGCTGCAAAAGCTGTTAAAGAGTCTGGAAACGGTTCAACACATGCATTCTATGGTACATTGGCGAAAAACCTTTTACAAGGTAGCTTAAAAGGTCCAGATGCAAAACTTGGTAAGAAGAAATTGAAAGATAAAGCAAAAATCTTTGCTAGACCTTACATGGATCCTCCAGAAATGCCAGATAAAAATTACGATACTTGGTTATGTACAGGTAGAGTTCTTGAACACTGGCATTCAGGTACAATGACAATGAGAGTTCCTGAGCTTTTCAGAGCGGTACCAGAAGCACTTTGTTATATGCACCCAGCTGATGCAAAAGAGAAAGGTCTTAAACGTGGCGAGCTTGCATGGGTTGAGTCAAGAAGAGGTAAAGTAAAAGCTAGAGTTGAGACAAGAGGACGTAATAGACCTGCTCAAGGATTAGTATTTGTACCTTGGTTTGATGAAAAAGTATTTATCAATAAAGTATGTCTTGATGCTACTTGTCCGATGTCTAAACAGACTGACTACAAGAAGTGTGCAGTTAAAATCTACAAGGCGTAATTAAATGGCAAACTCTAACAACAACAGACGAAAGTTTTTTGCGACGACTCTTCAAAGCGTAGGTTTAACGGCTCTTGGTGGATTGTTGTGGAGTGGTTATAGTGATGAAGTAAAAGCTTCACCACTAGTGCTTAGACCCCCTGGAGCATTGCCTGAAGAGGATTTTCTTAAGGCGTGTATTAAGTGTGGACTTTGTGCTGAAGCGTGTGTAAACCGTGATAGCAATAAAAATAGAGATGGTAGTAACAGACCAGGGACACTTCAAATGGCAAAAGGTGGAGACCATCGTATGATTGGTACACCATTTTTTGTACCAACTGAAGTTCCATGTTATATGTGTGATGACATTCCTTGTGTGCCAGTTTGTCCATCAGGTGCTTTAGATATGCCAAGCCTTTTAAATAAAGAGGAAGAACTTGATATTAATAAAGCCAAAATGGGTCTAGCTGTGGTACATAAAGAGTCTTGTATCGCCTTTTGGGGCATACAATGTGATGCATGTTACAGAGCTTGTCCTCTTTTAGATGAAGCTATCACTTTAGAGTATCATAAAAATGAGCGGACAGGAAAACATGCATTTTTGCTTCCTATTGTTCATTCTGATGTCTGTACGGGTTGTGGACTCTGTGAGAAAGCATGTGTAACAGAGAAACCAGCTATTTTTGTACTGCCTATAGAACACTCTACAGGAAGAGCAGGTTCTCACTATGTTAAAGGTTGGGATAAAAAAGATCAAGAACGTGTAAAAGATGCAAAAGAGATACATACCAAAAATGAGCGAAGTGAAAAAGAGGCTTCTGATTATCTTAATATGGAGGTAGAGTACTAATGAGTAATATAAAGTATTTACTTTTAAGACGGATAACGCAGATAGGACTTTTAGTGCTTTATTTTGCTGCAAATGCTTACGGATGGCATATTTTAGAGGGTACTTTTGGTGCTTCTATTATTTTTGGAATTATTCCATTAGCTGATCCATATACAACATTGCAGGTTCTTGCTACAGGGTTTGTTTTAGGCGCAGATGTACTTTTGGGTGCATTGCTTATTGTACTATTTTACATGATAGTAGGTGGTAGAGCTTTTTGTTCTTGGGTATGTCCTATTAACATGGTGACAGACTTAGCTAACTGGTTAAGACGTAAACTTAAGTTAGATAAAGAAGAGGTAAATTACCGTTTTCTTAAAAGAAACACACGTTACTGGATAATGGTTTTAGGTGTTATTGTCTCTGCAGTAGTAGGTGTTGCAGCATTTGAAATTTTAAGTCCAATCACGATTATGCAAAGAGGTATTATTTTTGGATTTGGTGCAGGGGTTTCTGTAATCTTTGCTATTTTCCTTTTTGACCTCTTTGGTGTTAAAAATGGTTGGTGTGGGCATTTATGTCCTCTAGGTGCTGCATACTCAATTATTGGTCAAAGTAGTATTATCAGAGTGAAGCATGACCATGAAGCGTGTACAGCATGTATGAAATGTAAAGTAGTATGTCCTGAAAATCAGGTTTTACACATGATAGATAAAGAGAGTATTTCCGTTACAGATGGAGAGTGTACCAATTGTGGTCGCTGTATAGATGTCTGTGATGATGATGCTTTAGAGTTTAGTATTCGTTCTTTTGCTAAGAGATAAATTTTAAGCAAAAAATGAAACTTTAATTAAATAGAAGATAGACAAGATTAAAGGAGAAGAAATGACAAAAGTTATAAAAGTAATTGCGTTAGGTTCACTACTTGCTTCATCAGCAGTATATGCTGCAAGTACAGCAGGATGTGTAGGGTGCCATGGTGCAAGCTTTGAAAAAGCAGCAATGGGTAAGTCAAAAATTGTTAAAGATATGAATAAAGCAGATATTGTAACAGCACTTAAAGGGTATAAAGATGGCTCTTACGGTGGAGCAATGAAAGGCTTAATGAAAGGTCAAGTTGCAAAATTATCTGATGCAGATATCGCAGCAATTGCAGCATCTATTAAAGGTGGTGGAACAGCAGTAACAGCAGCACCAGTTGCAAAAAAAGAAATTATTGATATCAATGCTAAAATGAGAGATGCAAAAAGATTAGATAAAGAAGATTTAGGAAACAAAAAAGTAGTTTCTGAATTGACTTTAGGTCTTAGACAAACAGATCTTTACAGTGAAGAATCAGAAACTGAAGGTACAAAAGCAGATTATAGTAGACCAGCACCAGGGCAGTCAACAAAGTTTGAAAGAGCATTTGTTAATGCACCACCTATGATTCCTCACTCAGTAGAAGGACTACTTCCTATTAAACAGAACAATAACCAGTGTATTGGTTGTCATATGCCAGAAGCTGCAAAAGCAATGGGTGCAACACCAATCCCAACTTCACACTTTACAAACTATAGACCAACAACGGTTCTTAAAGATGGGGAGTTAGTAAAAGAGGGGAAAACTGTAGGTATGAACGGGCAATTAGGTAATGTAGGTGATATTAAAATTGCAAAAGCAAAAAAGACAGATCATCTTTACCAAGGTAGATTTAACTGTTCACAATGTCATGCACCACAAGCTAAGATAGATACTCTAGTAGGAAATACTTTCCAATCAGATGGTCTTACAGATGAACTAAAATCTAGTTCAAATCTTATTGATGTAATTAATGAGGGTGTAAAATAGTGGCAAGTAGAAGAGATTTTTTTAAATCTTTTACTCAACCATTAAGTCGTACTAAAGAGGAGTCTCTCCTCTTAGTAAGACCACCTTATGGTGAGTCAGAATCTCTTTTTCAGAGTAAGTGTCCCTCTTGTGAAAGTAAGAGTTGTGTCACTTCTTGTGATGAAAAGATTATATTTATCTCAGATGATGGTACCCCCACACTCTCTTTTAAGGTAAATGGGTGTACTTTCTGTGATGAGTGTGCAAACGCTTGTAATGAAGGGGTTCTTTCACTTGAAAATAGCGAAACAAGTGAGACATTAAATACTATATTTCGTATCTCTTTAGAGAGTTGTGTGGCACACCATGGTGTGATATGCTCTTCATGTAAAGAACCATGTATAGATAATGCTATACTTTTTAATGGTATGTTTGCTCCAGTGATAGACGATGATAAATGCACAGGGTGTGGTTTTTGTATGGCACGTTGTCCAACACAAGCCATAAGTTACCACGCCTTTAAAATAGAAAATGATGAAAAAGAGGAGAGTTAATGACCTTAGCACAAGAATACCCAAAACTTTTTGCTAACTTTGAAGATAAAGAGTTAGAGTTAAGACATCTGTTAAGTATAGATGAAAATTATGAAGATTTTGATTCTGAAGAGTATGAGTTTGATTTTGAAGAGTACAACTACGTAATCTACATTGCAGAGAGTATTCAAAATGTTATAGGAAGAGATAATATGGAAGAGTTGATGGTCAAGCTTCATGATAATGATGCTTTTGAAAATTTTTTAGCAACAGATATAGATATTTATGGAGTTAAATCTAACTTAACTAAAGAAGAGATTTCTACACTTATCATTAGTCAAGTTGAGGATATAGTATGAGAAAATATTTAATGTGGTTACTTTTAAGTTCTCTAAGTTTTGCACTTACTACCTTAACGCCTATTGAGACTATAGAGGTTAACGGAACAGCAAAAGATATGGTATTAGATAGTAACAGATTAGTAGTTGCTACAGACATGGGACATATAGAGATACATGATATTGTGACAAAAAAGAAGATAAAAGAGATATATCTTCCAGATATTACAGATTTTATGGGTGATGTTATACCTGCTAGAATTATGAGTACAGATGTTATAGGAGATATGTTTTTACTTCTTAGTGACAGTGGAAAAGGGGGGTATATAAACCTTTTTCTTTACGAGAATAATAGTACAAAACTGTTAATAAGTTATAAAGATAAAAAAACACTTGTTAAGGCACGTTTTATTGACAGTAAACATATCTTACTAGGATACTTGAGTAATGAAGTTTCACTTTTTAATATAGAGACAAAAAAAGAACGTTATAGAGTTCAGTTAAATGAGTCTAAGTTTTCAGATTTTGCATTAAATGAGAGTAAAAGTCAAGTAGTCTTCTCTTGTGAAAGTGGCATACTAAATATAGTTGATGTGCAGAGTGGGAAACTAGTAAAAGAACTTGCTGGAAAAAATGTAGATAATGTATATAGAGTAGATTTTAAAAATGGTACAGTATCAGCAGCAGGACAAGACAGACGAGGTGTCTTGTATGATGCAAAAAGTGGAAAAGGAAGTTATGTAGAAGGTGATTTTCTCATTTACTCAACAGCACTTAGCCCCTCTGCATCTAAAGTAGCTTTTTCAATGGATGAGAAAAATGATATCTCTATCTACGCTACTAACAGTCATAGTAAAAAGTTTTTACTAAAAGGACAAAAAAGTACTCTAAATGTTATCATCTTTAAAGATGAAAATATACTTTTTTCAGCTAGTGATGATAATAGCATTTTAGTATGGGATTTAGCAAAAAAATAAAGGAATAATAGATGAATATATCTAGTATAGTTGTACAAGTTTTACCAAAGTTTATGGATGAGTTGGTTGAAGAGTTTAAGAGTTCAGAGCTTTGTGATTATCATTTACATGATAAAGAGACAGGAAAAGTTATTGTGACTATTGAAGGTGAAAATGTAGGTATCGAGATAGAAAAATTGGTTAAGATACAAGAGATGCCTCATGTTATTGCTGCAGATATGATGATGACTTATCAAGAAGATCAGTTAGATGAAGAGATTAAGATATTGAATGAACAAGATTTAGTACCCAAAATTCTAAATGATGATGATGTCAATGTAAGAGATATAGTGTATAATGGAGATCTTAAAAATAAAGATTTAGGATTTTAAAATGGCAGGTGTAATCGAATCAACAATAAAAACAAGTCCTCTAGGTAGATGGTATATAGAACTTAGTGATACTATGAAAGATGAGGAACCTCAAATCTGTATGGATGTTTATGAGTATGCAGACAAACTAGAGGAGATGGGAAAAGAGTATGATGGTATGGTAGAAGCTATATGGTCAAGTGATGACAATGTAACGCCTGAGCAGATCAATGAAGTGCGTATGCAGATGAATGCATATGAAGCGGAGCAAGAGGCGAAAAAAGATGCTTCAAATAATATGCCCGATGGAACGCCAAACTTTTCAGCATAATGAAAGTACTTAAAGAAATCTACGGAGTAGGAATACTTTTTTTCTACTACATGAAGTATATCGTCCTCATAGGATGGCCTATACTTCTTTTCGGACTAGAATACAAGCCTAACTTTATTATGGATATATTATGGGTCTATTGTTTTGCATTAGCAACAAAAGACTTTATTATGAGAGTAGTATTGAAAAAGAAATATTGCAATATTGACTCATGTTCTCCCTCTTCAAAGAAATAGTTAAATCTCTTTATCTTTAATTGGCTATAATCAAGTAATTTTATAAGATTAGGATAATTAATGTTTGGAATATTTGATAGTAAAGATGAAGTGGCAGAGGCAAAGATTTTTTTCGGTTCAACTGAAGAGAGTAAAGCACAAAAGCAAGAGAGAAAGAGTCCATTTGATGGTACAGTTGTAAGTACTGCACCTCTTTGTAGTGTTGATGACACGAATAAAGCACTTTATATAGCAAAAGATGCTGTTAAACTTGCAAAAAAAGTCACACTATCCCAACGTATATTATGGCTAGAAGATGTAGCAAAAAGGTTGACACAAGAGAGAGAAGCTTTTGCTATGATACTTGCAAAAGAGGTGGCAAAACCTATAGCATTTTCTCGTATTGAAGTTGACAGATGTGTGGAGACTATTAAACTTACTATTCTTGAACTCTCTAACCTCTCAGGAGAGACTATCCCTACAGATATTATGCCAAGTGGAAAGAGAACTTTGGCGTATTATAGACGTGAACCTGTAGGTGTGGTTGTCTGTATTACCCCATTTAACTTTCCTCTTAACCTTGTAGCACACAAAATAGCACCTGCTTTAGGTGCGGGGAATACCGTGGTACTTAAACCTACACCAGAAGCACCCATGACTGCGTATATGCTAGCAAAGCTTTTTATCACTTCTGAGTTTGCAACTAAAGATGCACTCTCTGTTGTCTATGGTGATGCAGAGGTAGGTTCTACTTTAGTAAAAAGTTTTATCCCTAGAGTAATTAGTTTTACAGGTTCTGTACCCGTAGGAAATATTATCATGTCTCAAGCAGGGATAAAAAAAGTAAGTTTAGAACTTGGAGGAAATGCAGCAACATTTATAGATAAAAGTGCAGACTTGGCTACGACTGCTACACGTTGTGCCTTTGGAGCTTTCTATAACTCTGGACAAGTCTGTATCTCTTTACAGCGTATTTATGTGCATGAAGAGGTGTATGAAGCATTTGCAGAACTTATGGCTATAGAGACTAAAAAACTAAAAGTAGGTTCGCCTTATGATGAAGAAACTTTTATGGGACCACTTATAGATGATGACGCAAAGCATCGTACAAAAAGCTGGATAGCTTCAGCTAAAAATGAAGGGGCAAGAGTTGTTGCAGGTGGAGAAGAGGTAGAGGGTATCTTCCCTCCTACTGTCATGGCAGATGTAACAGATGATATGAAACTCATATGTGAAGAGGTATTTGCTCCTATAGTCTCTTTGGTCTCTGTACCTGACTATGAAACAGCCATAGAGAAGATGAATGATTCTCCTTTTGGTTTGCAGTTTTCTATCTTTAGTAATGACCTTAAAATGGCACAGAACTTTATAGAAGATGCAGAGTGTGGAGGTGTGGTGATTAACGATATTCCTACACTGCGTTTTGATGTTCAGCCTTATGGTGGTTCTAAGCTTTCAGGAGTTGGACGAGAAGGACCAAAGTGGGCATTGGAAGAGTTTACTGAGATTAAATCTATCATCATGTGTTAAGTATGAGTAGTATGTTTGTTACAGGATTTTTAGGAACAAAAGCACCACTGTTTATGGATATTGTGACGCTTATTGTGGCTTTTTTACCACTACTTATTGGTTTGGCTATCTCTTTTGCACGACAAAAGAACTATAGATTACATCATGTAACACATACGGTGCTTTTTATTGTTTCATTACTTGTTATAGGGTATTTTGAGTATGGTGTACGTTTAGGTGGAGGGTATGAAGCTTTTGTTCAACATACACAAGTTTCACATGACTATCTATTTATTGTCCTTATGATACATATATTTATCTCTGTAGTGACTATGGGCGTGTGGGCAAGTACACTACTTAATGCGTATAAGAGCTACCAAAGAGGGGGCATACTTCCTGGTGTTGACTCCTCCATACACAAAAAAGCAGGGTTACGTGCCTTTATAGGTATAACGCTTACCTCATTGACAGGTATTTGGGTATATCTGCTTCTCTTTGTGTTTTAATAGTATTTCAATAGTTAGGATATTTTATGAAAAAAGTTGCTATCTCTGCTTGTCTTACAGGTAAAGAGTGTCGTTATGATGCTACCGATAACTTTAATGCAAAACTAATGGCACGTTTAGATGGGTATGAACTTATACCTTTTTGTCCAGAAGATTATGCTTTTGGTTCACCTCGTCCTACTATGGATTTGGTAGAAGTAGAGGATGAAGTTAAAGCCATATCTAACAAAACTGGAGCAGATTTATCTGTAGCAGTAGAGGGGTATGCAAAACAGTTTTTCAATACCCATACAGATATAGAACTCTTTATAGGTAAAGATAGAAGTCCTAGTTGTGGTGTTTGTAGTGCAAAAGTGTACGATACAGAGAAAAAGCTTCTAACAGAACAAGCTGTAGGACTTATGGCTAAAGAGGCGATAGCTAGAGGGATTACCTCTGTGGATGCAGAAGAGTTTAGAGGTTAATGATGAAAATTTTATGGAGTGTAATACTAAGCACTATGTTTCTCTTTGGAAGCCTACAACAAGATGATGTCACTAAGCAAGCCATAGTCAAGATTTACACAACAGCAAAAATACCTAGCTACATAGTACCATGGAGTAGTGCTATAAGAAGTAGTACAGGTTCAGGTGCCATTATAGAGGGTGGGTACATCTTAACCAATGCCCATGTGGTTGCTAACCAAGCGTTTATAGAAGTAGAGCGTTATGGAGAACGTAAACGCTACATAGCCAAAGTCTATGCCGTTTCACATCAAGTAGATTTGGCACTGCTTAAAGTAGAAGATGAAGTATTTTTTGAGGGTATAACACCACTCACTTTTGGGTCACTACCTTATGTGGAACAAAAAATAGTAGTCTATGGTTATCCTATGGGAGGAAATACTTTAAGTGCAACCATAGGTGTAGTTTCTCGTGTAGAACATCATACCTATGCACATAGTGGTGAGTCATTTTTAGCAGTACAAGTAGATGCTGCTGTGAACCCTGGAAACTCAGGAGGGCCAGCCCTCTCAGATGGCAAAATTGTTGGGGTAGTGATGCAAGTGATTACCAAGTCTCAAAATATTGGCTATTTAGTACCTATAAGTATTGTAAAACACTTTATATCAGATATGAAAGATGGTACGCATGATGGTTTTGCAGACTTAGGGATAGGTACACAAAAGTTAGAAAATCCTGCAATTAGACGTTACTATGGTCTTGATGAAAATGTGAGTGGAAAACTCATTAATAAAGTTTTAGAAAAAAGTATTTTTCATACGCCTTTAAAAGAGGGAGATATCTTAACCACTGTTGATGGACATACCATAGAAAATGACGGTACAGTAGAGTTTAGAAAACATGAATTTACTTACTACCATCACTTTATAGACAAGTATCAAATGGGTGAACATGTAGGTTTAGATATTATAAGAGATACAAAGCCTATGCATTTAGATGTAATATTAGAACATACAGCAGATGATATTTATTTAGTTAAAACAACACGCTATGATGTAATGCCTAGTTACTTTATTTATGGTGGGTATGTATTTTCACCTCTTACTCGTAACCTTATACGTTCTACAAATAGTAACCGACTAAAGTTAAGTTCTCTCGCTTCACAGTGGCAAACCGATACTAAAAGTGAAGCGGTGGTACTTTTAAAAGTATTAGCCTCAGATATAAGTAGAGGAGATAATAACTTTGGTATGTGGGCTATAGATAAAGTTAATGGAGATAGCTTTAAAGACTTTAAATCGTTTTATAAAAAGGTAAATGCAGTTAAAGAGCCATATATCATCTTAGAAGATAACGATGGTATTAAAGTAGTTATAGAGAGAAAAGAGGCACTCCTAAGACAAGAGGAGATACTTAAAAAATACAATATACAGTTCGATAAATCTATAGATTTAAGAGATAAAAAGTAAAAACTAGTGATTTTGTTGATGTTAATTAATTTTTATGGACTTTTTTTTGCTATACTAAGGTATGTCTTTGACAAACTAATTTTAATAAAGGAAAGAAATGAAGAATAAAATTATTTTAAGTAGTATAGCAGCAGTAGCGCTTTTATCATTATCAGGATGTGGAGGTGGTGGTTCAACACCAGATGAACCTGCAAAAAAATCAACTATCTCAGGTGTAGCAGTAGATGACCTGATTTTGAATGGTATTGTAACAGCAAAAAAAGTCAATGGTGATGTTTTAGTTACAGGAAGAACTAGCACAACAGATGGAAGTTATGCGTTAAATGTTGACTATGCAGGTGTGGTTTTATTAAATGTAACTTGTGATGCAGACTCTACAATGTTGAATCCAGAGACACATGAGACAATAACATGTGGAAGTGACGTAGCGTTAAATTCACTAGCAGAAGTAGCAGCAGGTGTAGATATGACAGTAAATATTTCTCCTCTAACAGAGATAGTCTATCAGCGTGCAACAGAGCAAGCTGGAGGAGAAATAGCAGATATTACTGCTGATGACTTAGCAGTCTCAAGAGGGGAAATAGGAGAGATGTTTGGGGTTGACCCACTAGTAGCTGACCCTACAGAAGGTAATAGTGCAATTATTATTGGAGCTATTCATACTCTTGCTGAGGCAGATGATAGTACCTCTGTTATAGATGTAACCAATGCTTTGGCAGAAGAACTCTCTGATGGAGAGGCTAATGGAGCAACAGATGTAACAGTTGTAGCGTTAACAGGTACTATGGAGGAAGAAGATCTTACTAATCCACTTACTGAAGCTGATGGTGACTATACTCCAACGGGTGATTATGGTAGTGTTGATGACAGCGATGATGACAGCGATGATGGAGCTGGAACTGGTGACGACAGTGATGATGGAGCTGGAACTGGTGATGATACAGATGCAGGTGGTACGAGTGATATAGATGGAGCAAAAGCACTTTTTGCTGAGTTACGTACACAAGCTATGAGTGTAACAGACTACCAAGAAGCTGGTACTCCAGGATTCTTAGATACAGAAGCACTATCTATGGAAGAGGCTGTAAACAATGTAGTGATAAATACAGAGTTCATAGGTGAAATACTTGGTCGTTTTGCAGATGCTATAGAGTATGCTGAAGAGAATGAGCAAACTTCTCTTTCAGGTCTTGAGCTTAGTGAAACAAGAAGTGCAACTATTAGTAAAAATGACGAAGGTTCATGGAGTTATACTATATCTCAATCAGATAGTGCAGATACATGGACAGGTACAGTAACGTACCCAGAGATAGATGATAGCTTTAATCCTTATGATTTTACTTCACTTAATGCAACACTCGTTGGAACTTTACCTCTTGATTATGACCCTGTAGATGGTGTAGAAGATAGACAAAGTTTCAATGGTACATTTGGTATTGATAAAACTTCAACGGGTGCAAACCTAACACTCAATGCAGAAGTGTCAAGTAATGGAACAACGATTACTCTTTCAGATACAACAGCTACATTAGGGTATGAAGCAGGTGAAGAGGTAGCTGGTGAAACAGAACCACAATTTAACTTTATTAAACTAAACACAGTAACTATACAAGGTGTAGTGGGTGCATATACTGTAGATGGTAAAATAGACGTAAACTCTTATGTACAAAATGCTGGTATGTCAGCACAAGGTGGATTTACGGAAGTATATACAACTGATTTTGGTGGACAAGTGTATTGTGGAGATGGTAGCAATTATGAAAATGGATATGTAGAAATTACACTTGATGATGTAACACATAGAGCCTATACAAATGAAAATGGATATTTCAATACTGAAATTAATGGTCAATACGATTGGGATGACTTTGATACCGCAGCATCTACTTTATCATTTGAAAATACATGTCCTATGGGAGTAACACCACAAGTTAACTTAGATTATGTAGATTCTAATAATGATGGTGACCTTGCAAACAGTGGTTGGGTTCCAAATGATCTTACTTATGTAGGGGCTATCTCAAAAACAGGTGCATCTATAGAGGGTACATTAAATGTACTATGGACAAATGCAGAAACTATGAACTTAGAGAGTGAAACTGAAGATGAAAAGTTAAATGTTCGTATTAATGGTAAACTTCAAATGCCAGAGCGTCCAGAGATATTGTTAACATTAACTTATGAAAATACAGATACAAATGTGACTGTTGGTGCTTCATATAGTTATGATGCAACAGTTATCAATGTAACTGGTGATTTTGATGCAGAGATGGAAAATGGTGATGTTGTTGTAACAACACATACAGGTCTTCGTGCAGAACTTACAGTAGCAAATGGTGACTTAGTTGTAGATGGTACAGGTACTGTAACTAAAGATGGTGTAATAGTTGGAACAGTTGAAGAGCGTTCTGATGTACCTGTGATAGCATATGTAGATGGTTCTTTTGAATCTCTTCCATAGTAAACAAAGAAAAATACAAAAAGGCATCCTAAGTATAGGTGTGCTTTTTTTTGGTGAGTTGGCTATTGCTGACTCACTCTCATTTTTAAACCCTTTTCAACTTCCAAATACTCCACAAACCTTTTATGTCAATACCCAAACACTTTTAATGAATGATGCCTTCTCTATAGATGGACTTTTTCATGATTTCAAAGGGCGTTTTTATAGTCAAAAATTTGACTACCTTGCAGTAGAAGATAGAAGATATGACATAGGTACTTACATAAGTGGTTTAGGTTATCTTGGTTTAACATACCGTCAAGAAGCAGTGATGAAAACATCAGCAGATACCATGCTTCTTGTAAATCAATCATCAAATGACCTAGATATGACGTTAGATAAAAATTATAATATCGCTTTAACGATAGAGGGTTTTGAAGTTTATGGTATTACACTTGCAAATACATTAAATCTTTATAAAGATAAAGAGTATAGTGTTAAACTTGGATTTGCAGTAGAATTACTACATGGAACACAAACACAACATGGAAATGTTTATGGAAATGCTACTGCATTAAGTGAAAAAGATTATGACTTTATGTTTAGCTCTACTTATAGATATACAGAAAATCATCTCTATGACTTAGAGGTAAACTCTGCTACGTCTTATGGGTTTAGTACACACCTTTCACTTTTAGCACAGTACCGTAAGTTTTCACTTTTAGTAGTAGGAAATGATATTTTTGCTAAGCTTTATTGGAAAAATTTACCTTATAGTTATGTCACTATGTCATCAGACAATAAAAGTTATGATGAAAATGGCTATGTAGAGTACTCACCTGTTATTTCAGGACTTGAAAAAGAGGTGACATTTACACAAACACTTATAGATAAATGGAAAGTAGAAGGATCATACGCATTAGATGAAAATACTATGCATCTTGGAGTAGAGTATATCTACGATACGTATCTACCCTATGTAAAATATACTTATGCATATAATGAAAATCTAGTAGGAAGTTTAAGTTATGAAACATATTTTGGTATGTTTGGGGTAGATATTCACTATAAGGAGTATCGTTTTGCTCTATATGCCAATGGTTTTAGTGACACCTCTGCCCTAAAATTCGACATCGGATGGAATTATTAACTATTTGTTAACTTTTCATTCATTTACTTGACATTTATAAATGAACTGTGTTATAATGCTATTTATATAACAAAACACAAGGAATTTACAATGAAAAAAACTTTATTACTTTCAGTAGTAGCGTCAACAATGATTATGGCAGGTGGAGACATCGCACCAGTAGAGCCAGTAATAGAAACTCCAGTAGTAGAAGCATCTGGTTGGGATTTTTCAGGTCAAGCAGTACTTTACTACCAAACAAGAGATTTAACTGCAGCAAGAGATCTTTTTGATCCAGAAAGTTCAGCAGCAAACTCAGGTATTCAATTAAGAGCAGTAAACAGTGATATCGCTTATGGTATTGGTGCTGGTGTTGAAGTATCTGGTCTTGGTACTCTTGGTCTTCAAGATGAGTCAATTGATTTAGTAGATAACACTATGCAAGGTACTGGTGGTTGGATTTCTCAAGCTTACTTAACTTACGGGTTTGGTAATACTGCAGTTAAACTTGGTCGTCAAGAACTTCCAAAATCACTTTCTCCATTTGCTTTCTCTGAAAACTGGAACGTATTCAAAAATACATTTGATGCAGCTTTAGTTGTAAATACAGATATCTCTGATACTACTTTAGTTGGTGCATGGGTTGCTAAAGCTAACAGCTCTGTAAATGTAAAGAAATTTAATGGTGTGAATAATGCTGGAATTCCAAGTAATTCTAATGCTAAAAATGGTACAGATCAAGGTATCTTTATGGCAACAGTTCAAAACAAATCAATTGAAGGATTAACTTTAACTGGTACATGGTATTATGCTTCTGAGTGGCCAGACGTTTATTCACGTTCAGGAAAAAATATTTCTACAGAAGATGCAAATATCTTATGGGTAGATGCTAAATTTAATGTTTCTAACTTCAATGTAGCACTTCAGGGTGGTACTATCATGAGTGATGCATTAGCTGACGATTCTGTTGCATTTGGTGGAAAAGTTGGTGCTGATTATGGTATGTTTAGTGCATCAGTTGCTTACTCTAGCACAGATGAAAATGCTAATGCAATAGATGGATTTAAAAATGTTGGTGGTGTAAAAACTCCACTTTATACACAAATGATTCTTAACCAAGGTGTAATTAGATCTGATGCTGATTACGTAAAAGTTGCAGCTTCTGCTAACCTATATGGTGGTACTTTTGGTGTAGCTTATGGTTATGCTATTGCTAATGAAGATGATCTTACTGGTGGAAAAGATAATAATCCTTACGAATTAGATGTAACATACAAAACTAAAGTATTTAATGATTCTACAACAGTATTTGCTGGTTACGTACTTGAAAACAGAGATGTTCAACCTAACGAAGATAGCAACAACATGCTTCGTTTCTGGGCAAGATACAACTTCTAAGAATTACTCTTAAAGTTTTATCTCTTAGAGTTCAGGCTTCTGCCTGACTCTAACTTCTTTTTTTATTTTTACCCTCTTTATTTCCCATCATTTATATTAATACTATCTCAAAATTTTACTACAGTAACTTATGTTATAATGCTACAAAAGTAGATAAAGGATAATTTATGCAACTTACCATAGATGTAGATAAACATTTTATAGAAAATCTTAAAGAAGAGTTTCAAACAACCAATATTAAAGATGCTTTAGTGCAACTGTTTGATTTTTATAAACAATCAAATAAAATAGAAGAAATTTCTATAGAAGATAGAGATTATGCTTTTATAAAAGATGCTAAAATTAGACGTGAAAATGGTGAGCAAACATATAGTATAGATAGTATTATACGTGAGTATGAATGATTATTAGAATTCAAGAATCTGCAAAAAAAGATTTAAAAAATATAGATAAAAAACAAGCTCTAAAGATTTTAATACAAATTAAAAAGCTAGAAGAGTACCCAAATATTACAAATATAAAAAAATTAAAAAATCATTACCCACCTATCAGATACAGAATAGGTAACTATAGAGTACTTTTTGACATAGAAAATGGATTTATAGTTGTAGTAAATATAAAACATCGTAAAGAAGCATATAAATGAATAAAAAACTACACCTAGTAAGCCTAGGATGCACGAAAAACCTTGTAGACAGTGAAGTGATGCTTGGTCGTCTTAAAGAGTATGAGATTACCGATGACAGTACTGAAGCAGATGTGATTATTGTCAATACTTGTGGCTTTATTGAGGCGGCAAAAGAGGAGAGTATTAACACGGTTCTTAGCTTACATGATGAACGTAAAAAAGAGTCTATACTTGTAATGAGTGGCTGTCTCTCTGAGCGTTATAAAGAGGAGTTACAAGCCAATATGCCTGAGATAGACATCTTTACGGGAGTTGGGGATTATGAGAAGATAGATGAGCTTATCGCCTCTAAACAGAGTACATTTACTCCAGAGGTTTATCTCGCTACAGAGACGTCAGGTAGGGTGATAACAGGTTCATCTTCTCACGCATACATTAAGATAGCAGAGGGGTGTAACCAAGCGTGTTCTTTTTGTGCTATCCCTAGTTTTAAAGGAAAGTTACACTCCCGTTCACTCTCTTCCATCGTAAAAGAGGTAGAGATGCTTGTAGAAAAAGGGTACTATGACTTCTCTTTTATCTCTCAAGATAGTTCAAGCTATGGACGTGATATGGAGTTAAAAGATGGGCTTATAGATCTTATTGAAGCTGTTGAAAAAGTAGAAAATATAGTTTCTGCACGTATTTTGTATCTTTACCCTAGTACGACTACGTTTGCACTTATCGATGCTATCTCAGATTCTGTGATTTTTCAAACCTATTATGATATGCCTATACAGCATATAGATGATGGGGTACTTAAAGTGATGAAACGTGGTTTTGGGGAAGAGAAAACTGTGGAACTACTAAAACATATGAAGAGTAAACCCAACGCTTTTATCCGTACTTCGGTTATAGCAGGACACCCTGGTGAGAGTGAAGAGAGTTTTAAAAGTTTGTGTCAGTTTATGGAGAGTTTTGCTTTTGATAGATTTAATACCTTTCACTACTCCAATGAAGAGACAACAAGTGCGTATGAGATGGAGCAAATCTCACAAGACACTATAGATGAAAGAGCCAATACTCTAGGAGAAATAGCAGAGTTATCTACTCAAGCTTCTTTAGAAAGTATGGTAGGTCAAACACTTAGTGTTATAGTAGAGGGTGAGAGTGATGAACATGAGTATTTACTTAGTGCTAGACCTCTTGCTTGGGCAGTAGATATAGATGGCGAGATACTCATAAATGATACTTCTGATTTGGCAATACACTACGGAAAAAGATATAAAGCAAAAATAACACAACGAGCAGGAGAACAACTGTTAGCTACCTTGATAGAAATAGTTTAACTCTTCATGCCTACCTTTGATGTTTCAGCTTTAAAAGAGAAAAAGAACTTATTGGCTTTTTCTGCGGGGGTTGACTCCTCTGCACTGTTTTTTCTTCTTCTTGAGAACCATGTTGTTTTTGACATTGCGTTAGTCAATTATGGAACAAGAGAAGAGAGCCACGAAGAAGAGACGTACGCCTATGCTTTAGCAGACAAATACCATCTCAAATGCTACACGATAAAAGCCCCTACCTTTACCACACACTTTGAGAAAAATGCAAGAGAATTTCGCTATAACTTCTTTGAAAGACTCATAGAAGAGCATCAGTATGATAATCTACTAACTGCACATCAACTCAATGACCAACTAGAATGGTTACTTATGCGTTTGGTTAGAGGTGCAGGAACTTCTGAACTCATAGGGCTTGAACCTAAAAGTCAACGTAAAAACTACATCTTAGTACGTCCACTACTTGAGTGGAGTAAAGCAGAGTTACTTGAGTACTTAACTAAGCATAGTCATCACTATTTTATAGATAAGAGTAACACTGATGAGAAGTATGAACGTAATAGATTTCGTAAAGAGTTTTCAGACAAACTAATAGAGCACCACAAAGAGGGGATAAAACGTAGTTTTGACTATTTGCGTAAAGATAAAGAGAGCTTAGAAGAGGGCTTTATTCAAATCTATGAAGAGGATGAGTTAAGGATTATAAAACTAAAGAACCCCTCTATAAAAGTAAAAGCTACAGACTTAACACTTAAGAGATTAGGTTATTTACTCTCTGCATCTCAACGTAAAGAGATAGAAAAAGAAATTTCTTTGGTTATAGGTGGAGAGTGGGCAGTAGAATTTGTCTTAGACACACTATACATCGCTCCTTTTCTTACTACAAATATGCCTAAAAAGTTTAAAGAGAAGTGTCGCGTTTTAAAAATACCCCATAAAATAAGAGTATATTGTTTTGAAAAGCGAATAAATATAGAGAAGTTAGCATCAATTTTAGGTTAATTTATATCTCTTTAACCTATCTTTGCTACACTTCACACCAATAATACTTTAAGGGGTAGTAGTGTTTAAGTATCGACATATCATTTCTTTTTTTACTACTACACTCTTTTATCTGCTTTTAGTGGGTACATATATCTATCTACAAACTAAGTACCTAGTAGCAGATGAGGAACCTAAAGAGCAAGTGATAAACCTTAACCTTGCAACATTTGTTCCTGAAATCTTACCCTTAATAGAAGAGCCAAAAGAAGAAGAGGTTGTAGAAGAAGTTATAGAAAAGCCTGTTATTGAAGAAGAACCAGAGCCTGAACCTGTAGTTGAAGAGAAGGTAAAAGAAGAAGAGCCAGAATTAGAAGAGGTAGTTCCTGAACCCATAATAGAAAAAGTGACTCCTATACCTGTAGTAAAAAAAGTAGTTAAGAAGATAATCAAAAAAAAGCCAAAGAAAAAAGTCAAGAAAAAAATTAAAAAAAGAGTTAAGAAAAGAAGTAAAGTTAGAAGAGCAAAAAAACCAACTAAAGCAAGAGCAGGAAGTAGAAGAAGTAGTAAAGCTCAAAAGAATAAATTTCTCTCTAAAGTAAGAGCTAAGATTAATAAAAATAAAAGTTATCCTAAAATAGCGAAAAGAAGAGGGATGCAAGGCTCAGTAAAAGTACGTTTTACTATTCTACGTAGTGGAAATGTAGGAAATATCTCTGTAAGTGGACCTAAAGTTTTTCATACTTCTGCTAAAAGTGCTGTTAAAAGAGCTTTCCCCATAAGCACTAAAAATGTTCCTATTTCACTTCCTCAAAGTGTAAATCTTACACTTCGTTATCAACTCCGATAAGTTTAACAGATAATTAACATAATCATGCCATACTCCTCTAAAGAATTTGGAGGAGTCATCGTGAGGAAAATACAAAAAGGCATCTATCTCTCTTTTGTTTGTGCCTTATCATTACAAGCAGCACAAATAGAGCTAGGAACAATAGACGTAGAAGCACAAATAGATACAGAAGTGATAAAAGATGTACATGGTGATGATATCAAATCAGCAGACTTAGCAGAAGCACTTTTTAAACAGTCACCTAGTGTGGCTCTTAGTAGAAGATCAGGTATAGCCAATGATATTCTTGTTAGAGGACAAAAAAAAGATAACATCAATGTAACTATAGATGGTGCAAAAGTATGTGGAGCGTGTCCAAATAGAATGGATCCTCCTATTTCTCATATATTGACAAATAATGTAGATTATATAGAGATTAATGAAGGTCCTTACAATGTAGAGGACTTTGGTGTATTAAGTTCAGATATAAAAATACATACCATTAAACCTACTCAAGAGTTAGCAGGAGAACTAAACCTTGGTTTAGGGAGTTGGGGTTCTAAAAAAGCATCTTTTAACATTAGTGGGGGAACCGATACGGTAAGGTTCTTACTCTCTGCTTCAACGGAGAGTAGTGAACAGTATGAAGATGGTAACGGTAATGACTTTGTAGGTCAGATAGCTGAAAATGTTCAAAATGGACAAGCACCAGCAGCCACACAGTATCAACCTAAATATCAAAATATGGATGCTTATAGTAAAAAAACAATGATGGCAAAACTTTTTTGGAATATCACAGATAACCAAGAGTTAAAAGTAAGTTATACAGCAAATAGAAGTGATAATGTACTTTATCCCTCTTCTAAAATGGATGCACTCTATGATGATTCTGATATTTTTAATGCAGAGTATAGTGTAAAAAATTTAGGAAAATACTCTAAAGAGCTTACTGTACAGCTCTATCAATCGACAGTTGAACACCCTATGTCAACACTGTATCGTAAAGCTGCAGTTGTAAATGGTTTTGAAATGACACATAAATTAGAGACTAAGATGCAAGGGGCAAAGATTAAAAATAGTTTTGATGTAGCCAACCATACGATTACAACAGGTGTTGATTATTCACTACGTAATTGGGATGGGGGATACTATAAAGATGGTACAGCCTTAGCAGCAGATAGAGCCTATAGTATAGATGATGTAGATACTAAGAATATAGCATTTTTTATAAAAGATGAAATAAAGATGGGTAAATTTGTTTTAGATATGGGGGTAAGATATGATGATACAACGGTTACTCCTGCCAATAACAGAGTAAATTTAGTACAACCTGACAATAAATATAGTGCATTAAGTGCCTACTTATTTGGAACATACAATGTAGATATGTATACCAAATATTTTGTAGGTTTTGGAAAGTCGTCAAGAGTACCAGACGCAAAAGAACTTTACTGGATAGGAAGCATGGGCAATGCTATAGGAACACCTGACTTAGCCAATACAGTTAACTATGAGTTTGATATGGGTATAGAAAAAAGCTATGAAAATGCTACCTTTAAAGCAAAAGTATTTTACTCAATGTTAGAAGACTATATTGCCTATAATGCAAGTAATGGCAATACAAATAACTATGAAAATGTTGATGCAACCATTTATGGATTTGAACTTAGTGGAACATATATAGCTACTGCTGAACTCTATTTTGATTATGGAATGGCATATCAAAGGGGTGAAAAAGATAATCCACTTACAGGACAAAATAAGACAAACATGCCTGAAATTCCACCATTTAAAGTGAATCTTGCAGCAAATTATGACTGGGATGAGAGTTTAACATTTAGAGCGCAAGTAATAGCAGCTGATTCTTGGGATGATGTAGATGCTGAAAATGGGGAACAAGAGTTAGAAGCATATACTATACTCAATTTAAGAGCTACAAAAAACTTTGGAAAGAACTTTGAACTCGTTGTAGGTGTAGATAATGTCTTTGATGAGACTTATGCGGTATCAAATACTTATAAAGATTTAATTCTTCTTGGTGTACCAGGAGAAGAAGTTATGCTTATGAATGAACCTGGGCGTTACCTTTACGCAAATTTAAAATATAAATTTTAATCTATCTTTACAAGGATGTATTTCTACATCTTTGTAAATTACTTCATTTCTAAAAACACAATTCAAAACTAAAATCATTGTTAATTTAGTGTTAAAATCTTGACACAAATCAAGTAAGCTACCCATTTTATTTAGTTATAATAGTAAGTGTCTGATTATTATAATAAGCTTTAATTATTATTGTGACATTAGATAAATCTTAATTTGGGGAGTCATTTCCTTAAATTTAGTTTTTAAAAATTTGGAGGAGAGAAAATGAGTAATAAGTTAAATAAACTTTCAACACTTTTTCTAGGTTCTGCTTTAGCTGCTACAACAGCTTTTAGTTCAGGGGCTTTAGAAAAAGTTATGAAAGAGAGAGGCTTAACGGAAAACGATGTTATCCGTGCAGCAAAAACTTACCTACCTACTGGTGGGAGAGATGAGTTTGTAGTATTTAGTTCTGGTGGACAGAGTGGACAGATGTTGGTATATGGTGTACCATCTATGAAAATTCTTAAATACATCGCAGTATTTACCCCTGAGCCTTGGCAAGGGTATGGTTTTGATGAAGATTCAAAAAAAGTACTTAGACAAGGTAACGTTAGAGGTAGAGAAATTAATTGGGGAGATACTCATCACCCTGGACTTTCTGAAAAAGATGGTAAATATGATGGTAAATGGTTGGTTATTAATGATAAAGCTAACCCAAGAATTGCTGTTATTGATTTAGAAGATTTTGAAACAAAACAAATTGTTGTGAATCCTGTCTTCAAATCAGATCATGGTGGAGCTTTCTTTACACAAAACTCTGAGTATATCATTGAAGCATGTCAATATGCTGCACCATTTGATAATAATTACCACCCAATAGAAGAGTATAAAGAGACATATCGTGGTGGAGCAACACTTTGGAAATTTAATCCAGAAATTGGTAGAATTGATCAAAATGCTTCATTTGTTATTGAAATGCCTCCATACATGCAGGATTTATCTGATGCAGGTAAAGGTGCTTCTCATGGTTGGGGTTTCACAAACTCATTTAACACAGAGATGTACACAGGTGGTATAGAAGTAGGTATGCCTCCATTTGAAGCTGGTTGTAGTAGATATGATACTGACTTCTTACATGTATATAACTGGGAAAAATTGGCTAAACTTGCAGAAGATCCTAAAAATGTAAAAGTTGTAAATGGAATGAGAATTATTCCTATGGAAGTATCTATTGCTAATGATGCATTATTTTTAATTCCTGAGCCAAAATCACCTCATGGTGTTGATGTCTCTCCAGATGGTGAATACATTACAGTTTGTGGTAAGCTTGATACACATGCTTCTGTTTATAAATGGAGTAAAATTAAAAAACTTATTGCTGACAAGAAATTTGTAGGAAAAGATCCTTATGGTATCCCTATCTTAGATATGAAGTCATCTTTACACGGTCAAGTTGAGTTGGGTCTTGGGCCATTGCATAACCAGTACTCTAATGTAGATGGTGAAATTTATACTTCACTATATGTTGATAGTCAAATTGTAAAATGGAACTATAAAACACTAAAAGTACTTGATAAAGAGAATGTTCATTATAATGTTGGACACCTTTGTGGTATGGAAGGTAAATCTGCTGATCCTCAAGGGAAATATATTATTTCACTTAACAAATTAGCAATTGATAGATTTCAAAATGTTGGACCACTACACCCACAAAATCACCAGTTGATTGATATTAGTGGTAAAACAATGGATCTTCTTTATGATATGCCAATTCCTTTAGGTGAACCTCACCAAGCTGTTGCAATTAGAGCGAGTAAGCTTCATCCTAAAGTTAGATACCAAATGGGTACAAATACCAAAACTGGTAAGCCTCATAAAGGTAAAACACTTGCTGGTCAAGAGAGAATAGTAAGAGAAGGAAAAAATGTTACTGTTTATGCAACAATGGTTCGTTCACACATAAACCCTGAAAGAATCACTGTTAATAAAGGTGATATAGTAACTATGCATATAACTAACCTTGAGAGAGCTGAAGATGAAACTCATGGGTTTACAGTTGATAACTTTGATGTACATATGTCATTAGAACCAGGTGAAACTTCTACTATTAAATTTGAAGCTGATATTGAGGGTGTTTTCCCTTACTACTGTACAGAGTTCTGTTCGGCACTTCACTTAGAAATGATGGGTTACCTTATGGTTAAAGATCCAAATAAAAAGTATGAGTCAGCACAAAAGCTTAAAATGAAAACTATGTCTCCTGAAGAGTTAAAAGCAGAGTATGACAAAACAGTTGCTGTAAATGCTGCAACTCAAGAAGTTATTAACTCAGTTGTTAAATTCTTAAAAGATAATAACTTTGCTGACCATAAAGTAGTTGCTGACCTTGTAACAGATGCCTTTGATCAAGCTGGACAAATTCCTGCTCAGAAAAAACTTGCAGACGAAGCAGTAGCTGCTGGTGACATGGAAAAAGCGATTCTTTTTGAAAACATGATTTGGCAACTTATGGTTAAAACTGCCGATGTTGGTATTAGAGCTAAAGATGCACTAGTTAGACTTGTAGCTACTAAGCAATCTGCAGAAGCAGAGCGTGGAGCAAGAGCCTTTGATGAAGGTGGATGTTCAGGTTGTCACGTTGTTGGTAAAGTATCATCTGGTCCAGACCTTACAGGTGTACTTCAACGTCATGAAGATGCTGAGAAATGGGTAAGTGCATTTATCTTATCTCCAGAATCTAAATTTAAAGAACCATACATTAAAGGTATGATTGATTACTTCAACCTTAAAATGCCTAACCAGCATATGAGTAAAGAAGAGATTAAAGATATTATTGAGTACTTTAAATGGATTGACGAAAACGCCAACCTATTTTAGACACATAATATGTTCAAATATACTAAGGGATACTTCCCTTAGTATAGCCACTACTATAACTTTTAATAATCTATCTATGCTATAATCATTAACTATCATTTTTCATAACTTTAACTACTTTATTGATGCACCTCAATTCTTTTTATACACTCTTTTGATATAATCATTTTAATTTATTCCACAAAGGAGAATATATGCATCCGAGTTTTATAAAAGCAAGGGTTTTTGCTGCTTTAGCACTGATAATACTTACGTTAGGTTTTACTTTACCTATGATTACATTTCATGGAACCATGAATAAAATATCTGAGGGTAAAGCAGATGAGATTTCACCACTATCTATTAAGATTTGGAACCTTTATAACCAAGGTAGATATAAAAGTGTCGCAACAGATGTAGAGGCTCACAATGATTTAGAAAAAATGATTGCTTCCACTGCTGAAATTGGAGTAGCTTCTTTACCTATTTGGGCTGTTTCACTTGAAGCACCTAACTATCCAAAAGAGGCATTTCCTCAAGGGATTCCTGTCTTTTTTCATTTTGATGGCTTCTCTGGTGAAGTACATGAGATGAATACAATTAATCACTATGTAGGGATGGATCCTATGTATGTAGGGGGCTATTTTGAACGTGAGATAGGTATTTATGCACTGTTGTTGCTGTCATTAATTATTATCTATTTTATAGCATACGATACAGCAATATTTACGTTAGGTATGTTAATTCCAGTCTCTCTACCTCTACTGTTTTTAGCAGATTACTCCTACTGGCTCTATTGGTTTGGACATAATCTTCATGATTGGGGAGCATTCAAGATTAAACCATTTATGCCAACAGTATTTGGCGATGGTAAGATAGCACAATTTACAACACACTCTTACCCAACAATAGGTTTTTATCTATTGTTAGCTATTAGTATCTTAAGTCTTTTGGCTTATTTTGCAAAAAGAAAAGCAATAAAAGAGACATCTATAAATTCATAGATATATATCATAAAGGTTTGAAGTTTGATTAAAGTTCTAGTTATATTTCTCTTATCATTGTTTACTTTTTTAGAAGCGAATATACTTCAAAATGCTATTGATACTGCACCTGAAGGATCTATTTTAAAGTTACCAGCAGGGGTATATAAAGGTAGTATTACTATCAATAAACCTCTCTCTATCATAGGAATTGAAGAGGGTGTTGTGATAGATGGTGAAGGTAATGGAACAGTCATTACTATAAATAGTTCTTATGTGACTATTAAAAATGTAAGAATTACCAATAGTGGAGACAAACATCATACTTTAGATGCGGCTATCAAGATATCTGATGCAAAACAGTGTGAGATTAGTCATTGTAAAATAGATGATTGTCTCTTTGGTATAGATATGCAGATGGTAAAAAAATCTATTGTCTCTTATAACTATATTACCTCTAAAGCGTTAGATTTAGGGCTTCGTGGTGATGGTTTAAGACTTTGGTATAGTAATGATAATCTTATTAAAAAGAATTCTCTTATAAAGTCACGTGATATGGTTGTATGGTATTCTCATGGAAATGAGATAGTAGAGAACTACGGAGAGTATGGTAGATACTCTCTACATTTTATGTATGCTGGAAAAAATATAGTAAAAGACAATCACTATAAGTTTAACTCTGTGGGTATCTTTTTTATGTACTCTAAAGATACTATTGCAACAGGAAATGTTATTAAGAGTTCACTAGGTGCTACAGGTATGGGGATAGGTTTAAAAGATGTTTCTAACTTTACACTTAAAGACAATACCATACTCTACAATGCACAAGGACTCTATATAGACAGATCACCTTTTGAACCAGACACCCATAACTGGATTATTGGAAATAAAATTCTCTACAATGCTGTTGCACTACATTTTCACTCTCTCTCTGAAAATAATATTATTAAAGATAATGTAATTTTGGGAAATATTGAAGATATTGTTAATAATAGTAGAGGTTCAAAGACCAATGAAAATGAGATAGTAGGTAACTACTGGGATAACTATGAAGGGTTTGATAAAAATGGAGATAACATCGGTGATACACCACACAAAGTGTATCAGTACGCAGATCAACTTTGGGTATATAACCCTGATGTAAAGTTTTTTTACGGTTCACCTGTAATTTCACTATTGAATTTTTTAGCAAAACTAGCACCATTTTCAAAGCCACTATTTCTGCTTGAAGATGAAGAACCAAAAGTAAAGATGGAAGGATAAATATGGCAAAGGTAAAAACAGATAGAAGAGAATTTGTCAAATACTCAACACTAGGTATATTAGGTACTGTTTTAGCAGGTGGTTATCTGTTTGCTCCAAAAGCAGTAAAAGCAGAAAATAGACTAAGACCTCCTGGTGCAATAGATGAAGATAACTTTTTAGCACTCTGTATTAAGTGTGGTCAGTGTCTGCAAGTGTGTCCATATCACTCTATTAAATTATCAGATATAGCTATGGGACATGGCTTAGGCACTCCATATATAGATGCAACAGAGCGTGGTTGTTATGCTTGTACAGCTGTACCATGTGTACTTGCATGTCCATCAGGTGCATTAGATCATCACTGTGAAAAAGCTGAAGATATACATATGGGTATAGCAGTATTGGAGTTTCCAGATAGATGTTTAGCGATGAACAATACGCCTGTACCACAAGGCTATAACAGATTTATGCATGCGTTTACAGATGCACAAAGAAACGTAACAGAATTGGAGAGAAATCTTTTAGATAAGTTAGAGGGCTATGAGGGGAAACCGTGTACTCTATGTGCCGATGTCTGTCCTATACCAAACCCTCTCTCTGCTATTGCGATGGTTCCAGATAGCAAAGGTGGAAAACGACCAGAAATTTATGATGGTTGTATAGGATGTGGTGCATGTGAAGAAGTTTGTCCTACTAAAACGGCTTCTATTATTGTAAAACCAAGAGTTACATATAAAGAACAATATCAAAATGAAAGTTAGAGGTATAAGATGAAAAAAATAACATCACTAGCAACTTTAGTTTCTAGTCTATTAGTAGCCTCTTTATTGACGGCATGTGGAGAAGACACTACGGTAAAAGAGCATAAAACTGTAGTAAGTAATACTGCACCAAAGATAGAAATCGTAGCGAATAATCATAGTAGAGAGATTAAAGTTAAAGATAAGAGTGTAGATAAAAAACAGAGTAAATCTTACTATTATGATTACAATATTAAAAGTGAGTATGACCAAAATGCACAACCTGCAAATAAAGATGCATCTGTACGTGTAAAACCACGTACAAGTTTAGATGCAAACATACATGTTAGAAGTCCATACGAAGAGATAAAAATTTCACTTTTAGTAAAAAAGTTGAGTAAAAAATTTATCGTGAAGTGTTCGGCTTGTCATAACGATTATGCAAATGGAATTATAGGACCATCATTATTGGGTAAAACTTCAGATGAGATTTTTAATGCTATTGCCGCTTTTAAAAGTGGTAAGAAGAAAAATGATTTCATGATAGAACTGATTAACATGATGGATGAGAATGAGATCAGATCATTAGCAGATGAGATATATCAATTTAATCAAAAAATAAAAGAGGCAAGGAGATAAGCATGAAAAATATTATTGTAGGGTTACTCACCGTAGTTATTATAGGTTTAATGGGACTTACCTTTATGGGTGGTGGTGCGTATCATGGTGGCGAATATGGTAAAGTCATAAAAGATTTTGGTGATACAATGCAATCAGCAAATAGTGTTAAAGTAGATGAAAAATCAGACAGACAAAAAGAGGATGATAAACTCAATGCACTAAGAGACAAAGCAGGAAGTGCAGGAGCATTCCCAGTAAGTAGAGAGTATAAAAGTAAATGTGCCTCTTGTCATGGTGTAAATGGTTCAGGTATGCAAAATGGTAAAGCGATGATGGGACCTAAGCTTTTTGGTCAAACAGCTGAAAAAATCTACGAAAATTTAACAGCATTTAAATCAGGTAGAAAAGAAAACGTTGTTATGAAAGGGCTTTTAATACCATTAAATAATGATGATTTAAAGAGATTTGCAGATGAGATAGGTGCGTTTCCAGCTAAAGCAGAAGCTGCTAAACAGTAGCTACAATATAGCCAACCATAGAGGAAGTTCAAGATGGATAAGTATAATAATAGAGAGACCATAAGAAAAACAACCTTTTGGTCTACATTTTTCGATGTAAGCAAAGAGGGTAAAAAAAAGTTTAGTTATAGAATGAAAAGATGGATACTTGTTATTTCTATCCATCTACTTTTTTTCTTATCATTTTTTATTGATATTCAAACACTAGAAGGAACACTAAATGGTTCAAGATTTTTAGGATTCCATCTTATAGATCCTTTTACCACGATGCAAGTCTATTTAGCTACCTTTAAAATGCCTATTAACATAGTGATAGGTACAGTTACAATTACACTTTTTTATCTCTTAGTTGGTGGGAGAAGTTACTGTGCATGGGTTTGTCCTTATGGTTTGCTTTCAGAGATTGCTGAAAAGTGGCATGATACCTTAGTGGCAAAGAAAATAATAAAGAGTAGAAAGTTTGACCATAGAGTACGTTACATCTTTTGGGCTATTTTTCTTACCCTTGCATTTAGTAGTGGGTATCTAGTTTTTGAGACATTTAATGTTGTAGGGATACTTAGTAGAATGGTAGCCTATGGGTGGAGTTTAGCACTTATCTGGGTTTTGGTTGTTCTAGCACTTGAAGTCTTTTTTTCTCGTCGTGCATGGTGTACTTATATTTGTCCTATAGGTACAACATATGGAATGATAGGAAAAGCTTCTGCACTAAGAGTAGAGTGGAATGACAACTGTGACCACTGTATGGTATGTCATGATGTATGTTTTGAAAATCAAGTATTAGAGATAGTAAAAGCAAAATATGACAAACAAAGAGAAGAGAAGGGTATTACTCATGAGTATATTACAGGAGCTGACTGTACACTCTGTGGAAGATGTATAGATGTATGTCATACAGATGCACTCAAGTTTGACTTTAGACTTAAAGGACTTGTATGATAGAAGTGAACAATTTAAGTAAAAAATTTGGTACGCATCTCTCTTTAGATTCTGTAAATATAGCATTTAAACTCAATGACTCTGTGGCTCTAATGGGAGCCAATGGAGCAGGTAAAACTACCTTAATACGTTCTATACTAGGCTATTATCATCCGAGTAGTGGTCATGTAAAAGTAAATGGTTTAGACCCTATTAAAGAGCGTACTGAAGTACTAAAACATGTCTCTTTTGTACCACAACTTCCTCCTCCTATTAAACTAAGTGTTAAGGAACTTATATCTTATGTATGTAAAAGTTCAGGGGTAGATGAAAAAAGTATTTATCATTATGCTAATGCTATGAAGTTTGATATTAAAATAAATCTCGGAAAATCTTTTTTTAAACTCTCAGGAGGGATGAAGCAGAAGCTTCTTATAGCTATCTCTTTTGCTAAGGAGAGTGAAATTGTTATTTATGATGAGCCTACAGCTAACCTTGACCCAAAAGCTAGAGAAGATTTCTATGCACTGATTCAAGAGAGTAAAAAAGAGAAGTTGTCACTCTTTGTTACACACCGTATAGAAGAGGTACAAGAGATTGTAAATCGGCAAGTTTATATGGATTTAGGTAAAGTAGTCTCAGATGAAAAAGTTGATCCTTATGCAACACATTAAATTACTTTTTTTAGCTATAGTATTACTGTTAAGTTTCACTGCTTGTGAAAAGAGAAGTTCTACAGAGTTACGAGATGTGCATTGGGACAGAGATATGTGTGAACGCTGTAAAATGGTTGTAAGTGACAGACATAACACGGTACAAGTGATAAACCCACAAACAAATAGAAGTTATATGTTTGATGATATAGGTTGTATGGTATTATGGTTTGATGATGAAAAGATAGCATGGGCTGATAACGCAAAAATTTGGATTACAGATGCTCAAACAGGAAAGTGGATTGATGCACGTATGGCATATTATGATACAGAAAATATCACACCTATGGCGTATGGATTTGCAGCACATGATAGTAATGGTACAGCAAAAGAGCATAGCAAAATGATAAATTTTGAAGAGGTGTCAAAACGTATTTTTAAAATTGAAGCAAAGAAAAATAGGAAAGCATATTGAAAAGCATATTAAAAAGAAGGATTACATTTGAGTTTTAGAAATTTACTATTAATCGCTTATTTAGATTTAAGAGAGTCTATTCGTGCCAATTGGTTTATTGTCTATTCATTAGTTTTTGGTGGATTGATTGCACTTTTTTTTATTGCAGGTATTACAGAGTCTCAGGTAATGGGTTTTTCTGGTTTAAGTAGACTTCTACTTATGTATATTCAAGTAACTATTGTTATCTTACCTATATTTATACTTATTACTACTGTGCGTTCTATTTCTGGTGACAGAGATAGTCATATTCTGGAGTATATGCTCTCTTTCCCAATCTCACTTAAAGAGTATTATTGGGGTAAAGTCTTTGGGCGTTTTATTACGGTATTTTTACCTGTATTTATGGCAATGTTTTTTGCTATACTCTATGGTATGTATAAAGGTGCAGAAGTACCATTAAATCTTTTCTTTCTATATACAGGACTGCTTTTTTCTATGAGTTCAGCATTTTTAGGTATAGCATTTTTTATCTCTTCTATTGTTAAATCATCAGAGATGGCACTAGGTATCTCATTCTTTGTATGGATATTCCTTTTAGCATTTATAGATATTGCCCTTATCTCTTTAATGATGCAACAGAGATTTAATGCAGAGTTAATTATAACTATTGCAATGTTGAACCCAATGGAGATTTTTAGGGTAGCAGCTATTTCTCTTTTTGACCCAGAACTAACAGTGATGGGACCTGTTGCATTTTATATCTTAGATATAATAAGTCAAGAATTTTTTGTCTTTATCTCTATGGTGTATCCTCTTACTTTAGGGATACTTTTTGCCTTTTTAGGCTTTAAAATTTTTGAAAAAAAGGATTTAGTATAATGAAGTTTTTTACACTTATAGTGTTTATTAGTCTCTCTTTGTTTGCAGAAACAACTACAGAAAAACCATTTAATGCAGGTAGATTTTATAGTATGGATTTTGACAAAAATACTACATGCTTAGTAAGGCACTTTAAAGTCCATAAAGAGCCTAGATGGGTAGGAAAAATAAAAGTAAGAAATGGAAAAACTGTCTATTTCTCTAGTCCTAAGTCACTATTTGAATTTTACCATGTACCTGGAAAATGGTTTGATGTAGGGGTAAAAAGTGAGAGAGACTTTTCAGAAATAGTCGTAACAGACTATGAAACACTCAAACATATTAATGCAGAGACGGCATATTTTATCTATGGTAGTAATGTCACTTCACCAGCAGGTGATGACCTTATAGCCATAGAGACAGAAGAGGCAGCTAAAATATTTTCTAAAGCACACAATGGAAAGAGAATTTTAAAATTTGATGAAGTATCAGATGCACTAATTAGACTACTTAATGGAAGGATTTAAGATGCAAAAACCTACACCACTTGATGAAGAGATACCTTTAGACCCTAAAAGATATATTGTTAGTGAAACCAATGAAAAAGGTAAAATCACTTTTTGTAATGACTATTTTATGGAAGTAAGTGGATATACAAAAGAGGAACTTATAGGTAAACCTCATAGTATTGTACGTCATCCAGATATGCCAAAAGTTGTTTTTAAACTTCTTTGGGAAACTATCTCACAAGGAAAAAATATTAATGCAGTAGTAAAAAATCTAGCAAAAGATGGTAGATATTACTGGATTTTTACTGAGTTTGAATCAAGAAGAGATAACGATACAGGTGAAATTATAGGGTATCATGCAGCAAGAAAAAGTATCTCAAAGCATGTGATTGAGATTATTGATGAACTTTATAAAGAACTTTTAATGCTAGAAAGAAATTATACTACAGAAGCTTCAGAGAGATATCTGATGAAGTTTCTAAAAGAGAAGGGTGATGATATAGAATTTTCTAATATTATGGAAGAGATACATAGATTTTATTAAATCTTAACACTTATTTAACATTAATGTATTAGTATGTGTTATTAAAATAATAAGGAAATAGTATGAAAAAGATTTTACTAGCACTACTAGCAGTTGTGACTATGGTTACACTTGTACAAGCACAAGAGAGTAGCCCAAAGAGAATGATGAAAAAGTTTCAGATGGTATCTTTAGATAAAGCAACTATTCTCCAAAATGGAAAAGCAAAGCTTTTTTGTCCTGAGTGTGGTATGTCACTACCGATGTTTTACAAAACAAACCATGCTGCTACTGTAGATGGAGAGGTGAAACAGTACTGCTCTCTTCACTGTCTTGTTGATGACATGAAAAAAGGTGCTAAACTTTCAGATATAAAAGTAGTTGATGTTATTAGTTTAAAGTTTATTCCTGTAGAAAAAGCAACATATGTTGTAGGCTCTAGAAAAAAAGGAACCATGAGCATGGTGAGCAAATATGCTTTTGCTCATAAATCAGATGCAGAAAAATTTGCTCAAGCCAATGGGGGAGAGGTAGTTGATTATACTTCAGCATACAAAAAAGCTGAGAGCGACTTTGCTAAAGAGAGTAAAATGATTGCTAAAAAACAAGCAATGATGTCAGCAAAGGGCGAAATGATGTATGCTAAGATATGTCAAAAGACAGAAGTTAAGTTTACTACTACGGCAGAAGCTAAAGCTTTTATGCTTGAGCATAAACTCTGTAAAACATCAAACCCTAAACAGATGCAAGCTATAGGTCTTTACTTAAAAAATAGATAATTTTTCCACATCAACTGTGGGAACTAGTATAAATAGGTTAAAACATGATAAAAATATCGCTACTATTACTTTTTATAACAGCTGTACTTTTTGCTAATGAGTTAAGTTTAGCAAAAATTGTTAAACTATCTAACAAAGGTGAGAAGATAGTTAAAACCCTCTGTAAAGAGAAAGCTCTTCCCTCTTCAGAAGGTACGATAGAAGAGCTGATACAGAGAGTAAAAGAGTCTCATGCTTGTCCTAGACTCTCTAGTTCAAAACTCAAAGCCGTTGCATACTATGTTAGTAATGGTAGTATGCGTGTAGGAGTGAAACATATAAAGGTACATGCTAAAGATAAGTGTCCTGTTTGTGGAATGTTTGTCTCTAAGTATCCAAAATGGGTTTCTCATATCAAGCATGATGGGATAAATTACTATTTTGATGGTGTGAAAGATATGATGAAGTATTATATCTTTGATGGAGATTTCCCTTATAATCGTCATCAAATTAGTGAAATTACAGTGAGTGATTACTATACACTTGAAGAGATATCGGCTAAAGAGGCATATTATGTACTAGATTCAGATATTTTTGGACCTATGGGACATGAACTTATACCTTTTAAAACGCAAGAGAGTGCTAAGGCATTCATGCTAGACCATAAAGGTAAAGCACTAGTTAAATTTGATGAGATTACGGCTAAAATGGTTATGGCTTTAGATGGCATAGACCAGCCCTAATAGAACTAAATATGATTAAAGAATTCTCTTTTGTAGTTTTAGGAATAGTGTTACTTATAGCTTTAACCTCTCTACATTACATGACTCATCATATACATGTTTCTCATACCATAGCAGGTGCTGTAGTTAAAGTAACAAACATCTCATCTGCTTCTTTTAGTGTGGCGTATTATGAACCAAGAATATCGGTACTTGATACTACATCTCACCCTGCGTATCCTCAAATGCAGACTATCAATAAAATGGATTTAATTTATGCAAAATAGTACATTTTTATATTTTTTAACCCTGCTACTTTTTAAACAAAAAACAAAACATATCGGTGTAGTGGTTATCTCTGTTATTATTATATTTCTTTTAAGCTCGGTACTTTTTATCTCCTCTTCTTTACAAAAAAGCCTTTTAGATACAGTAAAAATGCAGAGTGATTTTACTGTAAGTAGAGTTCAAGCTGGTAAAACAGTTAACACCCCTACAGAGTGGATAGATACTATTTTAGAGATTCATGGTATTTCAAAAGTTGCACCACGTGTGTATGGTAGGTATTTTTTTGCACCTAGAGAGAAATCATTTCTCATAGTAGGTGTCGATTTCTTTGATGAACAGAGCAGTAAGTCACTACAGACATTAGTTAAAGAGTTAGATCTTAAAGAATTTTTATCTACAGATAGCATGATAGTTGGTAGTGGGGTAAAGCATTATTTGTCTCAACATTACTATAAAGATAGTTTTACCTTTAAAACCCCAAAAGGTGCATTTAAAAAAGTAAATATTGCTCATACACTCTCTAAAGAAGCCAATATCATAGCCAATGATATGATAATCATGCCTATAGATTTAGCAAGAGAGATATTTGGACTCCATGAAGATGAAATAACAGATATTACATTTAATGTACCAAATGATGCAGAGTGGGATAATATCGTTGCTAAAATTCACTTACAATTTTATGATGTAAGGGTAGTAGAAAAGAGAGAGATTATCAAAGCTTATGAAAATCTTTACAACTATAAAGGGGGTCTTTTCCTTATCCTATATCTAGTGGCTATGGTAACATTTATGTTGATACTCTATCAACGTTACGCTATGGTCTATTCAACTGAGCGTAAAGAGATAGGTATTTTACGTGCTGTAGGTTGGAGTATTAAAGATATTTTAAAACTAAAATTTTATGAGACTGTGATTATTATTTTTATAAGTTTTACTTTAGGTGTTGTCTTGGCATACCTTTATGTGTTTATAGGTGATGCTCCACTACTGAGTAAAATATTTTTAGGAGGTGCTAACTTGTCTAATACCGTAGCGTTCACTCCTACAATAGAGTTTGGTCTTTTAGGTACTATCTTTCTATTTTATGCCATCCCTTTTCTTGGGGCTGTGCTTATTCCTGCATGGAAAGTAGCAGTAACACCACCAAAAGAGGCAATGCTATGATGATTCGTATAGAGAATATTTGTAAAGTATTTAATGAAGGAACTCCGCAAGCTTTTGAAGCACTAAAGTCTATTAACTTAGAACTTGACAAAGGGGAGATGATGATACTAAGTGGGGTAAGCGGTAGTGGTAAATCTACACTGCTCTCACTTATAGCTGCACTCGATAAACCAAGCAGTGGTAAAATAGTTGTAGAGGGTGAACTTATCTCTAAACTTCCAGACTTGCATGCTTCAGCATATCGTGCAAAAAGTATTGGGTTTATATTTCAACACTTTAACCTTTTAGAAGTTCTTAGTGTAGAAGAGAATGTAATGGCAGCTCTTATCAATAGTGGTATAGACTTAACTGAAGTGAAGCAGATGACAAAAAGAAGTATGGAACAAGCCTCTATTTATCATAAAGCAAAGCAACAGGTTAAAGAGCTTTCAGGTGGAGAAAAACAGCGTTGTGCTATTGCAAGAGCATTAGTTGCAGAACCAAATCTTATTATCTGTGATGAACCTACAGCAAACTTAGACAAAGCAAACTCTTTAAAGTTTATAGAGATACTTCAACAGCTTCATCAGGATGGAAAGACTATTATTGTAGCAACTCATGACCCACTTTTTGAAACACTGCCTTTTGTGGGTAGGGTGGTACACATGGAGGATGGGAGTATTGTCTAATGAATGAGATACTTTTAAGTAGGGAAGTAATTGTCTATCTTTTATCGGAGACAATACTTTTTATGCTTCTTATACTTGCCTCAATAGCTACCTTTGGGTTGTTGAGAAAGTGGAATTTTACAAACTTTACAACTGAACAGTTTACTTTAGAAAATCGCTCCTATTTGGTGATGACTATAATCTTTATGGTGATGGTATTAAAAGTTATTTTACTCCCTTATTTTGTCTATACTATAGATAATCTCTCTTCTCTTATTCCTGGAGCTATGTGTGCTGCAGGGGTGGTAAAAGCCAATGCTTATGGTAATCCTCTTTTGTTACTAAAAATTATTATTTTATTTTTAAGTGGTTTATGGTTAAGTATCAATAGTATGGATCTTAAAGAGAGAGATTACCCATATATAAAAGTGAAATCTTGGTTATTTATTTTTATCTTCTCTTTGCTAAGTGTGGAGTTTGTATTAGATATACTCTATTTTACGCATATAGAAACAACCAATCCTGTGAGCTGTTGTTCTGTGATATTTGGACAAATAGGAGGTGGAAATGGATTACCATTTGGGTTAGATATCTCAAAGTTGATTATACTCTTTTATCTAATGTTTGCACTAGTTGTGTTAAGTGTACTATCAGACTTTGTCGTTATGAGTCTTGTTTCAACACTTTTTTTTGGAATAATCTCCTACTATGCAGTAGTCTATTTTTTTGGTACATACATTTATGAACTTCCTACACATCAATGTCCATTTTGTATGCTTCAACACCACTACTATTATGTTGGATATCTGTTATGGGGACTCCTACTATTAGGGCTATTTTTCACTATAAATAATGCTGTAATGCAATACTTTTTTAAAGAGTCATCAGAAAACATAAAGCGAATTTCGTTAGTATTGTTAAGTCTATTTGTTCTACTTTGTAGTGCGTATGTAGGAATTTATTATCTTAAAAATGGGGTGTTATTGTGAAAAAATTATTGATTAACCTTCTAACATTTGTCGTAGTTATTGCTGTTATGGTTATATTGTTACTCTCTTTAGGTACTGATGAAGGGGCAAGATATGTATATAAAGGCAATACAGCATATAAACCAGTAACACTTAAACCTAAAGAGTATCAATGTTCAGAGTGTAATATGGATGTCGAAACACTAGAATATGCTGCACAGATTATTTTAAAAAATGCAGATACATACTTTTTTGATGATATAGGTTGTGTGGTACTTTGGCTTGAAGGTCACTCTCCTAAGATTAAAGCAGTTCTAACTCAAACTTTAGATACACATGAATGGATAGATGCAAAAAAAGCATGGTATTCACGTATTGCACCATCGCCTATGGGTTATGGTTTTGCTGCTGTTGAAAAGAGAAAGGAGGGGCTTATCTCTTATGAAGAGATGAGACTTCTTATGCTTCAAGGTAAAAATCTGCATGACCCTTTTGTTAAAAAGCAACTTTTAGGAGAGTAAATGCTATCTTTTGTAGAGTTAATTTAAATAATATAACTTTTTTATTATTTTTTAGTTATAATAATGCGTATTTTATAACAAATTTAAGGAGTAATCAATGGCATTATTTGATGACGTAAAAGAAGTAGTAGTAGAGCAATTAAATGTGAGCCCAGATGAGGTAAAAGAAGAGTCAAAATTCGTAGAGGATCTTGGAGCTGATAGTCTTGATGTTGTAGAGTTAGTAATGGCACTTGAAGAAAAATTCGATATCGAAATTCCTGATGATCAAGCAGAAGCAATCGCTACTGTTGCTGACGCAATTAAATTCATCGAAAACGTATAGTTAAAATTATAGTCTTTCTTTAGAGAGAGGCTATAAGTTATATATTAGTATTTTACGAAATATTGACATATATCTTATAAAGCAAGCAGATAGGAGAACCAGTGAAAAGAGTAGTAGTTACAGGTTTAGGAATGATAAATTCGTTAGGACTTGATAAAGAGAGTGCATTTTCTGCAATTATTGATGGAAAATGTGGGGTTAAGCTTATTGAATCATTTGATACAGAGAAGCATTCAGTAAAAATAGCTGGTGAGATTATGGATTTTGATCCCTCAACTGTTATGGATGCAAAAGAGGTAAAAAAAGCAGATAGATTTATCCAATTAGGGATAAAAGCTGCTGCTGAGGCGATAGAAGATGCTAATTTACCAGAAGATGTTGACAGAGAGAGATTTGGTGTCGCTTCGGGTTCAGGTATTGGTGGATTACCAAATATAGAGAAGAACTCTGTAGTTTGTAATACAAGAGGACCAAGACGAATTTCTCCTTTCTTTATCCCCTCTTCGTTGGTAAATATGTTAGGTGGGTTTATCTCTATCTATCAAAACCTAAAAGGACCTAACCTATCATCTGTTACTGCTTGTGCAGCAGGTACACATGCCATTGGTGAAGCTACAAAGTCTATTATGGTTGGTACAGCTGACAAGATGTTAGTTATTGGTGCTGAGTCTGCTATCTGTCCTGTTGGTATTGGTGGATTTGCTGCAATGAAGGCACTCTCTACTAGAAATGATGATCCTAAAACAGCATCAAGACCTTTTGATGCAGATCGTGATGGTTTCATTATGGGTGAAGGAGCAGGTGCATTGGTTTTAGAGAGTTATGATGACGCTGTAGCACGTGGAGCTAGAATTTACGGAGAGATTATCGGTTTTGGTGAGAGTGGTGATGCAAATCATATTACTACACCGACTATGGATGGTCCACTTCGTGCAATGAAAGGTGCCTATAAAATGGCAGGTGAACCTAAAATTGATTATGTCAATGCACATGGAACATCTACCCCTGTAAATGATAAAAATGAAACAGCTGCACTTAAAGAGTTATTTGGAGGGAAAGAGAACTGTCCTCCAGTAAGTTCTATTAAGGGGCAACTAGGTCACTGTTTAGGTGCAGCAGGTGCTATTGAAGCAGTTGTCTGTCTTATGTCAATGAGAGATGGAGTACTTCCTCCAACGATTAACTACACAACACCAGATGAAAATTGTGATCTTGATTATATACCAAATAAAGCAAGAGAAGCAGAGATTAATGTTGCTATGAGTAACTCATTTGGCTTTGGTGGTACAAATGGCGTAGTAATCTTCAAAAAAGTATAAGGACTTTAATATGGCAACCTATTTAGATTTTGAAAATAAAATTGAAAAGATACAAGCTGAGATAGTATCGGCACATGCCATTGCAAACCTTGAATCTGTAGAGAAGCATCAAAAAGAGTTAGAAAAAGAGGTATCAAAAACATTTGGTTCTCTTAGCGACTATCAAAAGTTACAACTCGCACGTCACCCAGATAGACCTTATTCATTAGATTATATAAAACTCATAATGGATGATGCGTATGAAATTCATGGAGATCGTGCTTTTCGTGATGATCCTGCTATTTTATGTTACATCGGATGGATAGATGGACATAAAACTATGATAATAGGTGAGCAAAAAGGTCGTGGAGTAAAGAACAAGATTAAGAGAAACTTTGGTATGCCAAACCCTGAAGGTTACAGAAAAGCCCTTCGTGCGGTTAAGATGGCAGAGAAGTTTGATATCCCTGTACTTATGCTTATCGACACTCCAGGTGCTTACCCTGGACTTGGAGCAGAGGAGAGAGGGCAGAGTGAAGCTATCGCTAGAAACCTTTTTGAATTTGCTTCTGTAACTGTACCTCTTGTCTCTATTGTAATAGGTGAGGGTGGTTCTGGTGGAGCATTGGCTATTGGTGTCGCAGACAAATTAGCCATGATGCGGTACTCTGTATTTTCTGTTATCTCTCCTGAGGGATGTTCAGCTATTTTATGGAATGACCCTACTAAAGTAGAAGTAGCAACTAAAGCACTCAAAATTACAGCAACAGATCTTTTAGAGCATAAGCTTATTGATGATTTACTTGATGAACCACTTATTGGTGCTCACCGTGACAAAGCAACAGCAGCAGATGTAGTAAAAAAGTACTTTTTAGATACAGTTAAAGAGTTAAAAGAGTTAACTATAGACGAGTTACTTGAGCAACGTTACAAGCGTTTAACTGCCGTCGGTGCATACAGCGAATAGTTAACAGCTTAAATGATACACGATATAGCCCATACCATAGTCCAATACATCGGCGATATGGGCTACTTGGGTATTTTTCTTCTCATGTTTCTTGAGAGTACTTTCTTCCCTTTCCCTAGCGAAATTATCATGATACCAGCGGGTTACTTAGCCTACCAAGGTGAGTTAAATCTTTACATCGTTATCTTAGTGGGTATCTTTGGTTCTGTGCTAGGTGCACTGTTTAACTACTATTTGGCGATGCATTTTGGTAGAAAGTTTATCTTAAAGTATGGAAAATACTTTTTTATAAAAGAGGAAACCCTAGACAAGCTAGAAGCGTTTTTTACTAAACATGGTGAGCTTTCTACCTTCAACGGAAGACTTATCCCTGGTATCAGACAACTTATCTCTTTGCCTGCTGGTTTAGCACGTATGAATGTTGCTAAGTTCTCTTTTTACTCAGGGCTAGGGGCTGGTATTTGGGTTGTTATCCTTGTAGCTTTAGGTTATCTACTAGGTTCAAATGAAGCACTTATCTCTGAGTATTTAAAGTCCGCAACACTTATAGCACTTATCTCTGTAGTATTTATTACACTTTTTTATGTATTGCGTAACAGAAGAAAAAAAGAGATACTGGAAGATTAATCCAATATCCAAGATATATATTTTTTCTTTTTGATAGGAGTCTTTTTTAAGGCTTTAAAGACTCTCTCCACAATAGTATAATCTAAAGCGATATATGACTTTGTCTCTGTAATATTTATTTTTCCTATCATTTTGTTGTCTATACCTATCTCTTTACAAAAAGTACCAAGTATATCACCTGCACGAAGTTTTGTTTTCTTTCCACCATTAATACAGAGTGTATCGTACTTAGAAGCCATTTTAAATGCAGCATCTACACGTAACTCTTTCATCTGTGCTTTACGGGCTTTACTTAGGACATAAGAGCATTTATCACTATCATTTGGAGTAAACAAAGATAAGGCAGTTCCAGTAGCATCTGCTCTACCTGTGCGACCTATACGGTGAGTATAGACCTCTTGATCAAAAGGTAAATCATAGTTAATAACAAGTGCGATATCTTTAATATCTAGCCCTCTTGAAGCCACATCTGTTGCTACCATAATACGTTTTGATTTGTTAGAAAAAGCGATAACTGATTCATTTCTATCTCTCTGGTCTAAGTCACCATGTATATCTATAACAGAATGTCCACACCCTACTAATCTGTCAGTTAAGGCTATCACTTCTGCTTTTGTGTTACAAAATATAAGTAATGATTCAGGTTTATACGACTGAATAAGTGTATTGAGTGTTTTAAATTTGTCGTCTGTCTCATAGACTACTTCATCTATTTTACTCTCTTCTATGAGGGTATCAACTTTTATAGTAAGGGGCTGTTTCAAGAGTGCTTTTGCAAGTTTTTCTATGTTTTTAGGAAAAGTTGCAGAGAAGAGTAGTGTCTGTTTAGCTCTTGGCATGTTAGAGCCTATTTTTACTATCTCATCATAAAAACCCATATCTAACATACGGTCAGCTTCATCAAGTACTAGTGTCTTTATGCTATCAAGTACCAAAGTCTCTTTTGCTAAGTGATCTTGTATTCTTCCTGGTGTTCCTATGAGTATATGAGAGCCTTTAGCTAAAGAGTCAGCTTGAGCACGGAGAGGTACGCCACCATAGAGTGTAAGTACTTTAAGGTTAGGCTTAAATGCAGCTATTTTTCTAAGCTCAACAGCTATCTGTTCGGCTAGTTCACGAGTAGGGGTGATGATGATTGTTTGTGGTCTATTTTTTGTCATATCTGTACGCATAACAGCAGGTATCCCAAATGCTAAAGTTTTACCTGAGCCAGTTTTAGATTGTGCTAAGATATCTTTACCTTCCAATATAGGATTGATAGATTTATCTTGAATTTCGCTCATATGTGTAAAGTTTAAAGAGCTTATAATTTTTAAAAGTGCTTCTGGTATGTTTGTAATTGTTTTAAATGATGCCATTGTAGTGTTCCTAAATATTGTGTAGCGTGTATGATAAAATTTGTAATGTTGTTAAAGAGGAGAGGTAAGAGGAGTGAGCCGAAGCCCACTAATGACTATGCTTTAGACTTTTTAAAATCTGTAATCATTTTGTAAGCTTCATCTTTTAAAAGAAGTTTCTCTTTTTTTAGAACATCAAGTTCCATATCTGTCATAGGAGTATCTCCCATCTCTGCATGTTCTATCTTTTTATCAAGTTCATTGTGTTTTTCAAAAATTTTAGCAAAGTGTGCATTTTCTTGTTTAAGTTCATGGATTTCATCTCTATATTCGTGTAACATAGTTACTCCTGTATTATAATTTGCTGTATTCTATCTTTTTTGTGATTAGAGGTGAATTAAGTTCTGTACTCTGCATTAATCTTTACATATTCATAACTCAAATCGCAACCATAAGAGAGGTAAGATGCATCGCCTAAACCGATGTCACATGTTACTTTGAATCTCTCTTGCTTCATAATAGCGTAAGCTCTCTCTTCACGCTCATCATCTAACTCTCTAAATGTATCAGAGTAGATAAGTAGATCATCATAGTGAATGGTAAGTTTCTCTTCATCACATACAATGCCACTAGCACCTATAGTAGAAGCGATACGTCCCCAGTTAGGGTCTTCTCCAAAGAGTGCAGTTTTGACTAAAAGAGAGTTACTAAGTGCCATACTAGCTTTTTTTGCTTCATCTTGTGTTTTAGCACCTTTAACTTCAAAGGCTACAAGTTTATTTGCCCCTTCTCCATCTTTAAGTATCATCATTGCCAGTTCAAACATTATCTTATGAAGTGCCTCTTTGAAGCCCTCTTTATGGTAAGCATTACTTTGTCTGTTGGCTAAAAGCATCACGGTGTCATTGGTAGAGGTGTCACCATCAACAGAAATACGGTTAAATGATGCTTCACTACCTTCAGTAAGAAGTTCGTCCATATCACTCTTTGGAATGTTAGCATCTGTAGTGATGAAGCAGAGCATTGTAGCCATAGCAGGGTTTATCATCCCCGCACCTTTACAGATGGCTCCTATGTTAAAACTTTCACCATTGTTAAGTTCTACTCTAAATGCTAACTCTTTTTTAAAGCTATCTGTAGTCATAATGGCACGTGCAGTCTCATCTGAGTGTGTAGCATTAAAATCTAAAGCATCAAAAGCAGAACAGATTTTATCAAGAGGTAAACGATATCCTATCACACCAGTAGAACTCATCACGGGGTTAAGTACATCAAGTCTGTTTTGAAGCTTTGAGATAATATAGTCTATATCTTCTACACCTTTTTTACCTGTCATTGCGTTGGCATTTTTAGCATTAATGAGTACAAAATCAGTCTGAAATCCTTGTGGATATGCTTGATAATGTTTTATAGGTGCTGCCTGAAAAGTATTGGAGGTAAATACAGAAGAGATATCACATGGCGTAGTTGAACGTATAAATGCTACATCACCATCTACTGTAGTGCCATTAGTAGCAGTTCTCATACCTACGTTTGTTGCACCACAGTAAAAACCTTTAACATTTTCTAAACCTCTATCTAGGGGGATAATTTTAAACATATTTTAACTCCTCTGGTTTCTCTTTTTTACGAATAATTTTTTTAGCTCGTCTTATCCCTTCACTTGTACCGATGAGTAGTAATTTTGATTCAGGCATAATAATAGTACTTCCTTTAGGCATAGGGATAAACTTATTGTCTTTTTGACGAATACCGATAATAGTCACATTGGCTATATCTCTAAAGCGTGCAGTTTTTATTTTCTGTAGGGTAAGCCAAGAAGTTTTAGAGACTTTTGCCTCTTCCATGTCTAGTGGCGTATCTTTTTTATATAAAAACTCTTGCAAAAGATTTTCCATGTCAGGACGTGCAGCCATAGCATTAATACGCTGAGCCATAAGCTTTGTAGCAGTTACCACTTTATTTGCTCCAAGTTTTTGAAGTTTCTGTTCATCTTCGTAACTTTGTGCATTGGCAATGATAAGGTACTTTCTACTTCTATGAATCTCTTTCTCATAAAGACGAGCCGAAACAATAGTAGCAATGTTATCTGCAACATTGTCTGCTAAGGTTATAACCCCTTTTGCAGAAGATAAATGAGACTTTAAAATCCCCTCTTCAGTGTGAGCTTCAGCAGATACATAGTAAGGGTATTTGTATTTTTTGGCTATCTCCTCCATATCTTCTCTTGGGTCAACTACCACAAAAGGGATATGATTTGCACGTAACTGTTTAGTCACTTGAATAGTAAATTCATTGTGGTAGCAGACAACAAAATGTTGTTTAAGTCTAGCAATTTCATAAAGCATTTTACGCTCCTTAGCAGTTTTTTGGAATTCACCTTTTTTGACCACTTCAGCGATAATACCTACAGCTATAGAGAAGACAACAAAACCAAAAATAATAAGTGTAATAGTAAAAATACGACCCATATCTGAGATAGGTTTTGTCTCTCCAAATCCTACTGTAGTAAATGTAATACCTGTTTGGTAAATAGCGTCCATAAGAGGGAAATTGTCGATAACCATATAGCCTATCGTACCAATAAGCATGATAAGTACAGTAAGTATAAGGGGAAGTCTAAAAGGGGCTAAATGACCATAGTATTCATCATTTAGTGTAATATGTGGTTTTGGGGCGCTTCTCCAACCGAGAAACGTTTTTACATTATTTATGTCTACCATAAATAGGAGATTTCTTTAGCAAAGTTAAACAGAGTAGAAAAACTACACTGCCTACCTCACTGAAGTGTCTTAGTTAGCTACTGCCGCAGCTTGTGCAGCTTTCTTTTTCATTGTTCTTAATGTAGAAGCAGCAACTCTTACTCTTTTTGTTGTTCCATCTTCAAGTGTAATTTTTACAGATCTTAAGTTTGGAAGTTGTCTTCTTTTTGTTTTGTTGTTTGCATGAGAAACATTGTTTCCTACTAATGGCCCTTTGCCAGTGATTTCACATTTTCTTGACATGATAATACCTTCTGTTGATGTAGATCTCATAAATTAGCTATGACATCTTGAATATTTTGTGCGATTATAGGCAATTTGAACATAAAATTTGCTTAACTCTAGTTAAGTGTGAGTATGAAGCTAAAATTTTAATATTTTCTTTGAACTTTTTTATGAATAGCTCTTTTTTTAATTTTGGCAAGTTTGATTTTGATATAATAATAAAAATTAATTTTGGGGAATATATGTTAATAGCACCTAGTATACTTTCGGCAGATTTTGGAAATTTGGCTCGTGATGTAAAAGCCATTTGTGAGGGTGGTTGTGATTTGGTTCATGTAGATGTAATGGATGGGCATTTTGTTCCTAACCTTACCATAGGACCAGTAGTGGTTGAAGCAGTAGCAAAAGTAGCTACAAAACCTCTTGATATTCATCTTATGGTAGAGAACAACAGTTTCTTTGTAGATTTGTTTGCACCTTTGAATCCTGAGTATATCTCTTTTCATATAGAAGAGGAGAAGCATCCGCATAGACTTATACAGAAAATCCGTGCTTTAGGGATAAAACCTGCTATTACACTAAACCCACATACCCCACCTGAATCTATAGAGTTTTTGTTAGAAGATGTAGATATGGTTCTACTTATGTCTGTAAACCCTGGTTTTGGTGGACAAAAGTTTATTGGCTCAGTAGTAGAAAAAGCGAAACGATTGAAAAAACTTATCAATGAGAAAAATCCTAAGTGTCTGATAGAAGTAGATGGTGGGGTAAATGATGTAAATGTAAAAGTACTTGAAGAAGCAGGTGTTGATGTAGTCGTTGCTGGTTCATTTGTCTATAAACATCCAGAGGGGATAGCCAAAGCTATTTCTGCGTTAAAATAATTATTTTTATGGTGGGTTTACTCACCAAAAGGGAAAGTAAATATGAGAGTCAAAATTTGTGGTATTACCAATATGAGAGATGCACTACATGCTGTAGAGTGTGGAGCAGATGCACTAGGTTTTGTTTTTTATAACAAGTCACCGCGTTACATCACTTCATCAGCAGCAAAACGTATAATAGATAAGCTACCTCCTTTTGTAGAGAGAGTAGGGCTTTTTGTAAATGAAGGGGTAGATACCATAGATACAGTCTGTAAATATACAGATATTTCACTGGCTCAGATTCACTTTGAAGTAGATGAAGAGTCTTTAGATGTTATAGCTTCTAAAACACTGCCTGTTGTACGTGCTTTATCAGCAGAAGATATACACAAGTTTTCAGATAGATACCGTTTAGTTGATGCCTATTGTGAAGCTTATGGAGGAAGTGGTAAGCGTTTAAATTTAGAGTGGTTTGATGGTGTTGACTGTTCTAAAATAATCTTAGCTGGAGGGTTAACACCTGAAAATATATCCGAAGTAAAGAAATATGGTTTTTATGGTGTAGATGTAAGCTCTGGGGTAGAGTCTATTAAGGGTAAGAAAGACCCTAAAAAAGTCGCTCAGTTTATCGCCAATGCAAAAAGTCTTTAATGAACTAACCCAAGCTTTTCGTAAGCATGATGGGCTATTAGATAAAGAGCAGTATAGAAAAATAGCTATGAAGCATACTACTTTACTTGAAGATAGTGATACCATATTTATTTTACTGCAAGCTTCAGGCTATCCTATAGAAGAGGAGAATGGGAAGTATAAACTTGAAACCTGTTTTACTCCTTATGAAGAGCAGAAGTATTGTATTTTAGATATAGAGACTAATGGTAGTAAACCAGGAACGTCACAAGTAATTGAAATAGGTGCAGTTATGGTACAAAATGGTGAAATAATAGATAAATTTGAAACCTTTGTCGAGTGTGCTTTTTTACCAAAGTATATTAGTAAAATTACAGGTATTGAACCTATGGACCTCATAGGTGCACCCTCAAGAAGAGAAGCGTTAACTAAGCTAAGAGAATTTATGGGTAATGCTATTTTTGTAGCACATAACGTAAATTTTGATTATGGATTTTTAAATGCCTCTTTTGACCGTTTTGGTTTAGGAGGCATAGGTAACCTTCAACTCTGTACTATAGAGTTAGCAAGAAGAACATTTGAGAGTGAGCGTTATGGATTGGCTTATCTTATAGAATCTCTCAAGATAGAGACAGCCACACATCACCGTGCCTACAGTGATGCAGTATGTGCAGCCAAAGTAATGCAGAAGAGTGTCACTACCTTACCAGAGTATGTAAAAAGCACAGATGATCTGTTGTGCTTTTCTATTTCAAGTAAAAAAGTAAGACGCCTAAAAAAAGAGAACTTAAAACTATCTCTTTCCTAGTATCTGGTGTAGAAACAAAATTTGTGCAAAGACTGCTGAAAAGATATTAAGTATAGGGATATAGTTAAATCCAGCAGCTATCATAGCTATCATAGTTGATTTCTTCGTTTTATCTTTTACCTCTTGCTTATTAGAGATAAACAGAGAACTTACATCATAGATGGTAGGTTTTTTGAGTAAAATAGACCAGAGCCATAACATATACACAGCCCCTACAAGAGGGATAAACATCACAGGAAAAGTAAAGATAAACATTACAAACATAAGGAGTGCTGACTTTAGATTGAGTAATAGCGAAGTGATAATGTTTGGTGTACCTACAACCTTTGTCTCAGGATAATGTTTTTTTGCAAGTTTAATAAGTAGAGGTTCTACCATAAATGAAGTGGTTATGGAAAGCATAATAATAAAAATTATATAACTAATAGCAATAGACGCAACAGCCGCCCCTGAAGTTTGAACCCACTCCCAAGGTATCCACGAAAGGTAGCTGATAATAAAACTATTGATACTCTCTTTAGTGAGCCAAAGCAGAGTAGCGGTAATAGCTAAAGAGATAAGGGTAACTTTAACTACAAAAAGTAGTACCATTGGTGAAAATATATCTTTAAAACTTTTTCCTATAATTTGACCCATTGTAGCACCTTATAAATATTCATTTTTAAATGCTACATAACGAGAAGCAGAAGCATAAAGCTCTTTTACCTCTTCATCTGTAAGTTCACGTACTACTTTAGCAGGACTTCCCATAATAAGACTTCTTGGAGGAAAGACTTTATTTTTAGTGACTAAAGAAGAAGCACCAACTATAGACTCTTTTCCTATAACGGCACCATCTAAAATAGTAGCACTCATCCCTATAAGACAAGCATCTTCTATGGTACAACCATGTAGCATTACCCTATGTCCTACAGTTACGTCATTGCCTATGACAGTAGGGTTACCATCTGACATATCAGCTTTTTTATGGTGGGTTACGTGTATCATGCTGAGGTCTTGAATATTACTTCTATCTCCAATACTAATATGGTGAACATCACCACGCACTACACAACCAAACCACACAGCGGAGTCTTCACCCATTTTAACGCGACCTATAACTGATGCTCCCTCGGCTATCCATGCGTTTTTCTTAAGTTCTGGTATCCACTCTTTAAATTTAATTATCATTATTTATCCTTCAATATACGACTAGCTAATCTACTTACATAGTCTGGTGTCTCTTTTTTGGTTTTGTCATGTATTTTATTGACATAGTGTTCTAGTATGGTATGGTTGTTTACAGCTTTTCCTAAAAGAGGTACTTTTACGTAGTTACCATCTTCCTGTAAGTCCCATCTTAGTTGATTATCAGATAGTTGTAACTTAAGAATTTGCTCTATCTTCTCTGTAAGCTTCTCTTCTAAAATAGGAGTCATAAGCTCTATGCGTCGTTCTAGGTTTCTAGGCATGAGATCTGCACTTGCAATGTAACATTTTACTTTTTGGTTTTTAAAGTAGTAGATACGTGGATGCTCTAAGTACTTACCGATAATAGAAGAGACAGAGATGTTTTCACTAATTCCTTTAATACCTGGTTTTAAACTACAAATACCACGTATAATCAAGTCTATTTTACACCCATCTTGAGACGCTCTGTAGAGGGCTTTTATAATATCTGTATCTACTAAAGAGTTTGCCTTGAGTATGATGTGTCCCTCTGTTGCGTACTTGCTCTCTTTTTCTATAAATTTTATAAGCTTAGGCTTTATCTGTACGGGTGACATATAGAGTGTATCTAGCTTTGTATAGGTAGAGAACCCTGTAAGAAAGTGAAAGAAGTGTGTTGCATCTTTAGAGAAGGTCTCTTTAGCTGTAAAGAGTGAAATGTCAGTATAGATTTTTGCTGTACTAGGGTTGTAGTTCCCTGTAGCTAAATGGACATAACTTTGTAGTTTTCTCCCTTTTCTCTTAATGACTTGTGCTATCTTGGCATGTACTTTAAGCCCAGGAATACCATAAACTACATGTGCTCCCGCATCTTCTAATGCTCTAGCCCAGCGTAAGTTGTTCTCTTCATCAAAACGTGCTTTGAGTTCTACAAGCACCATCACTTGCTTCCCATCACGTACCGCATCTATGAGTGCTTTAACGATGGGAGATTTTGGACCTGCACGGTAGAGGGTCATACGAATAGCAAGTGTATCAGGGTCAGCAGCAGCTTGTTTAATAAACTGAATAACAGGCTCAAAACTATCATAAGGATGATAAAGAAGTATATCTTGTTTCTCTATGGCTTCAAAAATGTTTTCAGTGTTTAGTGGTGGTAGTGTCTTTGGCGTAAAGGTAGGAAGGACAAGATGAGAGAGGGCTTTGTCTCCTACTATCTGCCATAGTGAACCAAGGTTAAGAGGAAGACTTTTGTAAGAGTAGATATCATTTTTATCTAGATTCATATGTGATAAAAGAAAATTTACAAGATATGTATCTGCACCTTCCATAAGTTCTAAACGTATGAGAGAACCTTTGTTTCTTGACCGTAGTCCCTCTTGTAAAATCTCTAAGAAGTCATCAGCCTCTTCTTCTTCTATCTCTATATCGGCATTTCTTGTTACTCTAAATGGTGTAGAGGCTAGTTGCTTAAACCCTGGAAACAAATCTGAAGCAAAATGCTCTACCACAGACTCTATAGGTACAAAAGTTTGACCTAACTGTATGAATCGTGGGAGTATTCTCGGTATGCGTATAAGCCCATGTTTGATGTTTTTTGAGTCATCTTTAAGTGTAATTGCCAAACCAAAACTAAGGTTGTTTAAGTGAGGGAATGGGTGTGTTGCATCTACAGCGATGGGGATAATAACAGGGTAAATCTCTGAGAAGAAAATTTCAGTTATCTCTACCTGTTCCTCTTGGTTTAATCGGTTAAAGTTCTTAATCTGTACCCCATGAGTATGAAGTTTAGAGATAATAGAGGTGTAACATGACTCTAGTATTTTATGTTCAGCATGTAAGTAGGTATGAATAGCATCTAGCTGTTCACTAGGGGTAAGCTTATCTGCTCCTGTCTCTTGTATTCGTGCTTTGAAGAGAGCCTTGAGCCCTGCAACACGAATCATATAAAATTCGTCAAGATTGGTACCATAAATAGCTAAGAATTTTAAGCGTTCTAATGGAGGTAGTGTTTCATCAAGTGCTTGTGCTAATACACGAGAGTTAAACTGTAACCATGAGAGTTCACGGTTAAAGTAAAGTTGAGAAGAGTTAAGATCTAATGCCATAATATTTGCCTATATAATGTATATTTTTATGTATTATAGCGAAAAATATTTTTGTGGTGATTTTAGAGAATAAATTACAATTTTTTAACCTTAGCTATCTCATCTCTTAACCTAGCAGCCTCTTCAAACTCTAAGTTTTTAGCGGCTGCTAACATCTTGGCTTTAAGCTCTTTTACGAGTTGTTGTCTCTCAGCCTTTGGCATCTTATCTAGCTTAGAGCGTTTGTTATAAAGCTCTCCATCATCATCTACTTTAAGGTTTGTATCTAGTTCTCTTAGTGTTGTTTTTGGGGTGATACCATGAAGTGTGTTGTACTCCATCTGTTTTTGACGTCTTTGTTGGGTGGTGTCTATGGTAAACTGCATAGAATCAGTAACTCTTTTAGCATACATAAGTACTTGCCCTTTAGCGTTTCTAGCTGCACGACCAGAAGTCTGTATGAGTGCTGTACGTGAACGTAAAAAACCCTCTTTATCTGCATCTAGTATGGCTACAAGACTCACCTCTGGAAGGTCTAGACCCTCTCTAAGTAGGTTAATCCCTATAAGAATGTCAAACTCTCCTAAACGTAAAGAGCGTATGGTTTGGTTACGTTCTATGGCGTCCATATCTGAGTGCATGTGTTTGGCTTTAAGTCCAAGGTCGTTGTAGTAGGTGGCAAGCTCTTCAGCCATTTTTTTAGTAAGCACGGTAATAAGCACTCTCTCATTCCGTGCAATAATAGGCTTCATACGGTCATGTAAGTTCTCTACTTGGTAGGTGCTGTCTATGACTTCTATGGGAGGGTCAAGCAGACCAGTAGGGCGTACTACTTGTTCTGCTACAACTGAAGAGAGTTCTAACTCTAGGGGTGAGGGGGTAGCAGAGACAAAGAGAAAGTGTGGTGCTTTATGAATGTATTCATCAAACATAAGCGGTCTGTTATCTAGTGCTGAGGGTAGTCTAAACCCATGGTCAACCAGTACCTCTTTACGACTTCTGTCCCCTGCGTACATACCTCTAAACTGAGGTAAACTTACATGTGATTCATCGACAATGACAAGGTAGTCATCGTGCATGGCTTCAAAGTAGTCCATCATGGAGAAGGGTGTCTCTCCTACTTTTTTACCTGTAAGGTGGCGTGAGTAGTTCTCTATCCCTTTACACATGCCCGTAGCTTCTATCATCTCTAAGTCAAACTCCGTACGTTGTTTGATGCGGTTGTACTCTATCATACGGTCTTGGCTTTGGTAGTAGGCGAGTCTTTCTCCTAACTCCTCCTCTATGCTTTTGACTGCAAGGGCAAGTTTCTCTTTTGAGACGATGAACTGGTTTGCAGAGTAAACCGTAGCCTCTTGTACTCCCTCTTCTTTCTCTCCTGTGAGTGAGTTAAACTCATACAAGGCTTCTATCTCATCTCCAAAGAACTCTATACGTAAAGCAAACTCCTCTGAGTAGGCAGGGTAGATATCTATCACCTCTCCTGTCACTCTAAAGTCACCTCTGTCAAAAAAGTCGTCATTCCGTTTGTATCCCATGTCAACAAGTCTTAGTAGCAGAGCTTTTTGGTTGTACTCATCTCCTACTGAGAGTTTTTGAACGATGCTCTTGTAGTCTTCTGGTGAACCTAATCCATAATTGGCAGAAACTGAAGCGATAACGATAACATCATCATGGCTAAGAAGTGAGGCTGTTGTGCTTAAACGTAAGCGTTCCAACTCTTGGTTTATGGAGGAGTCTTTTTCTATAAAGAGGTCTTGTCTTGGCAGGTAAGCTTCAGGTTGATAGTAGTCATAGTAGCTGATAAAGTACTCTACATGGTTGTTAGGAAAGAAACTCTTAAACTCGGAGTATAGCTGGGCAGCGAGTGTTTTGTTATGGGTCATTATCAGTGTAGGTTTTTTGGTTTTCTCTATCACTTTTGCCATGGTGTAGGTTTTTCCAGAGCCTGTTACCCCTAGTAGCGTTTGGTACTGTTTGCCATCTTGTATGGAGTGGCTTAGTGCTTCTATGGCAGTAGGTTGGTCTCCTGCGGGTTGGTAAGGGCTAGATACAGTAAAATTTGGCAAACTTACTCCATGAAAATTTTAATTAGTTTCGCTATTATAACACAACAAATACTTATGGAGAAAAATATGTCTGCATTGCAAAAACTACAAAAGAAGATAGAAGAGTGGAAAGTGAACTACAAAGTACTTAAAACAGAAAATAGTGAGTTAAAACAACAAGTAGAGGGCATAGTAAATTCTAATGAAGATGAGCTTAGACTCACACATGAACTAGTAGAGAAAAGTGAAAAGTGTATAGTCTATGAGTTAACTATCACAGCTTTAAAAGAAGAGTTAAAAGAGAAAGATGTAGAGATAGAGAAGATTATCATGCAAGTAGAAACACTACTTGACTAATATTAGGTAAAGTAAAACAAATACAAATTATAAAAAGGAAATAAGATGAAAAATGTAGCACTCACAGTAGCAGGTAGCCGTTATGAGATTAAACTAGAAGATGACTTTGCAGACTTTGTCAACAAAGATTTACAAGAAGCGGGGATAAACTTAAACCAAGACAACAAACCAGACAAGCTCTTAAATGCTTACTTACGTTTAGCCAAACAAGCCAACAATTATGAAGAGGAGATAGAGCTTCTTATAGAAACATTGGAAGGTTTGTAAAAAGAATGTCAAATTTTATTTTTAATTAAGGGTAAAAGGGTTATACTTTGTTAGGTCAGTTATTGAACTGATACTATTATTTTTCAGGAGATTATCATGAACAACATGAGACGTGGTTTTACAATGATAGAATTAATCTTTGTTATCGTTATTATCGGTATTTTAGCAGCAGTAGCTATCCCTAAATTGGCAGAAACAAGTAAAAGTGCAAAACAAGCAAATGTTAAACTGTTTGTATCTACACTTAACACAACAGTTGGTGCAACTATGTGGGCAAAAGCTTTAAAAGCAGATAGTGGAAAGTTAGTAACAAATGAGTGTGCTAATATGAAAACTTTATATTTACAAGGGAATATCCCATCTGAAATAACAATTGGTACTGATAACTGTCTGATTACAGTTGATGAAAATATTGTAGTTGCAGCTGGTAAAGACGCGAATACTACAGTTACTTTTAATGATGGTAGTACAATTGAGGGACCAATTTGGGATCTTAATACAACATTATTTAACTAATATTTAAAATTTTCTTAAATATTACCCTAAGCTTCTGCTTAGGGTTTTTTATCTTCTTAATCTTCCCCATTAAATTTCTCTAAAACTTCTATCTTTTATTCTTTTGTAACTTGCTCTAAATTTAGCTATAATATATTAAGTCTATTTCTAAAGGAATTAAAATGTTAAGAAAAAACAGAAGAGCGTTTACACTTATTGAGCTTATCTTCGTAATATTAATTATAGGCATACTTACTGCTGTTGCAGTGCCTAGGTTTACAGCTACCTCAGTGTTAGCCTATACATCAAAAGCAGGTTCAGAGTTAGCTGCTGTACGTTCTGCACTTATGACAGAGAGGCAAAAAAGAATTTTAAGAGGTGATACAGACCCTATAGACAGTTTAGCAAAAGATACTATATTTGACTATTTCAGTGACGATGCAGCAGGTAATGCAGGTGCAGAGATACTTCAGTACCCTCCTACACCTTGTAGCGATGATGTAACTACAGGGTGTTGGAGTAATGATGGTACATCATACACTTACTTTTTTGCCGATGAGGGTGATGCAAAGTTTAAATTGGAAAATAGTAAGCTTATCTGTGACGAAGATGCAGCAGATTGTAAACAATTAGAAAAATAACAGTACAGTTGAAACTTTTTTACTATGAAGTCTCTCTTCTTCGTTCCTCTGCACCTGGGTTAACGTACGCTTGTAAAGAGCTGTTAAGCGTAGGGCAGTTGGTGGGTGTGCCACTTAAAAGTACACAAAAAGATGCTGTTGTAGTAGCTAAGGTAGAGACTCCAACGTTTAAAACCTCAGAGATTACTACTCTCTTAGGTAAACACTACACACCTGTACAGATGCAGATAGCTAAGTTTATCTCAGAGTATTACTTCTCCTCCTTTTCTGAAGCTATTTCACTTTTTTTACCCTATGGTAAGTTGGACTCTTTTCCTTCTGATAATAATTTTGTATCTGAAGTTGTGGAGAAGATACCCCTACCTACACTGAGCAGACAACAACAGCAAGCCTACATGCAACTTCTTACCAAAAAAAGAGCTTTACTTTTTGGTGTAACAGGTTCTGGTAAAACAGAAATTTTTATCTCCTTAATAGCAAAAATGCTAGAGGAGGGCAAAAGTGCTATTTTTCTCATGCCAGAGATTTCACTCACCCCTCAAATGGAAAAACGGTTAAAAGTTTACTTTGGAGAAACTGTAGCGATGTGGCACTCTAAACTTACAAGGAAAAGAAAGAGTGCTATCTTAGAAGAGATAGAAAGTGGAAATGTACGCATCGTTGCAGGAGCAAGGTCTGCACTCTTTGTACCCCTACCTAAACTAGGGCTTATCATCGTAGATGAAGAGCATGATGACAGCTACAAAGCGATGACGCGACCACGTTACCATGCCCGTGATGTAGCAGTACTTATGGCAGATAAGTTAGGGGCTAAAGTACTCTTAGCTTCTGCAACACCAAGTATGACTTCTTATGTGAAGTATGATGTGGTGAAGCTAGAAAAACCTTACATAGAGACTAAAAAACATTACACTTTTACCACAGGTGACAGACTAACACAAAGTATGCTTGTTGCGTTACATAAAAAGTTTCAAGCCAAAGAGCAGTCACTCCTTTTTTTACCCACAAGAGGAAATTTTAAGTACCTCTACTGTGAACGCTGTGGTAAAACACATCTCTGTCCTTACTGCTCTGTAGGTATGGCACTTCATAGAAAACGTAAGCATTTAAAGTGTCACTACTGTAACTTTACACAAGTCATACAAGAGTCTTGTACTTACTGCGGACACGCTCCTTTGAGCAGTCAACGCATAGGTACACAAGAGGCGATAGAGATTATTGGTAATGCTATTGAGGGCATACAAGTTGAACAGTTTGATAAAGATAGTATTACTACTACAAAAAAACTCAAAGATGCATTGAAGCGTTTTGAGAGTGGAGAGAGTCATCTACTTTTAGGTACACAGATGTTGAGTAAGGGGCATGACTATGCAAACATTACCCTCTCTGTCATTATGGGGCTTGACTACATTTTAGGTTTAGCAGACTACAGAGCAAGAGAGAGAGCCATGAGTCTTCTGTTTCAAATAGCAGGAAGAAGTGGAAGAGCATTAGCCTCAGAGGTGATAGTACAAACAGGAGATGCAGAGTTTTTTAAGCACTATTTGAGTGATTATGAACTTTTTATCAAAGATGAATTACTGTTTTTAGAGATGGCAAATTACCCTCCTTATGCTTCACTTTCACGCATACTCATTGCCCATAAAGATGAGAGCAAAGCCAGTAAAACTACTTTAGATACCGTCACTAAACTTAAAAGTTTTAAAGAGATAGAGATAGTTGGACATGGAAAAGCACCCATAGAAAAAATAGCCAATAAATTTCGTTTTCATATTTTACTAAGATGTAAAAATAGAGTACCTTTGCTCAAAGCTTTACATGCAGTTGATTGTCGTGAGATAGAGATAGATATGGATCCTGTTGAATTTTCCTAATAATGAAGATATTTTAGATAAAATAAGACAATTATAAAGAGAAGGTATAGCAATTGAAACCAAGAGTAAAAACTAAAAAAATATATGTAGGTGATGTAGCTGTAGGTGGAGATGCTCCCATCTCTGTGCAGTCTATGACTTACAGTGATACACACAACATCGCTCAAACAGTAGAGCAGATAAACCGTTTACATTTTGCTGGAGCAGATATGGTACGTGTAGCAGTACCAGAGATGCTAGATGCTTTAGCCCTTAAAGCTATTAAAGAGCAAATCTCTTTACCGCTTATTGCCGATATTCATTTTAACTATAAGTTAGCACTTGAAGCTGCAAAATGGGTAGATTGTATTCGTTTTAATCCAGGGAATATTGGTGAAAAAAATCGTATAAAAGAGATAGTCAAAGCGTGTCAAGAACGCTCTTTACCAATACGTATAGGGGTAAATGCTGGTTCACTTGAAAAAGAGTTTGATCAAAAGTATGGAGCAACAGCTGAGGGTATGGTTGCTAGTGCAGAGTATAATATTAAATTTTTAGAAGATTTAGGATTTACTGACATTAAAGTCTCTTTGAAAGCATCAGATGTAGATAGAACAGTAGATGCTTATAGATTACTGCGTCCTAAAAATGCATATCCTTTTCATTTAGGTGTTACAGAAGCAGGGACTATTTTCCATGCGACTATTAAATCTTCCATAGGTTTAGGGGCACTTCTTCTTGATGGTATAGGTGATACGATGCGTATCTCTATAACAGGAGAACTTGAAGAGGAGATAAAAGTAGGTAAAGCTATTTTGAAAGACTCAGGAAGACTCAAAGAGGGGTTAAACATTATCTCTTGTCCTACTTGTGGACGTATAGAGGCAGACTTAGTCAAAGCTGTAGCTGAAGTAGAACGACGTACAGCACACATTACCACCCCTATGGATGTCTCTGTTATGGGTTGTGTAGTCAATGCCATAGGAGAAGCTAAACATGCAGATGTTGCCATAGCTTATGGTAAAGGTGCAGGGTTAGTGATGATAAAAGGTGAAGTGGTAGCAAGACTCCCTGAAGAGGAACTTGTAGATAGATTTGTAGAAGAGGTGGAAAAATTTGCAGAAGAAAATAGATAGTATAAAAGAGTATAACTAATGGAAAATATGTATAATTTAAACATTGAAAGAGCTGTTCTCTCTGCTATTGTTTTTGATCCTGAGACCTATGAAGAGATAGCAGCTAAATTAATGTCACATGACTTCTATCTGCCTTTTCATCAACACATTTTTGCTGCGATGGAAGAGCTTAATCGTGAAGAGAAACCTTTAGATGAAGAGTTTTTACGCTCTAAACTTGTAAGCATGGGGAAGTTTGATGAGGTAGCAATGCTTGATTTACTCTCTGCAAACCCCATCTCCAATACATCAGCTTACCTTAGTGAAATAAAAGCAAAGTCTAGTAAAAGGGCGTTAGCTACCTTAGCTACAGAGATAAAAAAAGTAGTCATAGAAGATGACCTTCCTGCTGATGAAGTGATGAACTTAGTTGAGAAAAAACTCTACGAAATTACCCAAAATAATATCAATGAAGATTTTAGAGATTCAAAAAACATTACGCTAGCAATGATGGATGAGATAAACCGTCTTAAAGCTTTAGGTAACTCTAAACTTATCGGTACAGATACAGGATTTAAAAATCTCAATGACAAAACTTCTGGTTTTGGTAAAGGGGATTTAGTTATTATTGCTGCAAGACCAGCGATGGGGAAATGTTTAGGTAAAGGTACAAAAGTTTTAATGTTTGATGGTACATTAAAAAAGGTTGAAGATGTTCAAGTAGGTGATTTGCTTATGGGAGATGACTCAACATCTAGAAAAGTACTTTCACTTGCAAGAGGAAAAGAAGAGATGTATTGGGTAAGGCAAAATAAGGGTATAGACTACCGTGTTAACAAATCACATATACTCTCTTTAAAGCGTTCAAGAAATGAAGGAAAACATCAACATGGTGATGTTTTAAATATAGAACTTTCAGAATATATCGAAAAGAGTGATAAATTTAAGTCTAATTACAAAGGCTATAAAGTTTCTGTGGAGTTTAATTCAAAAGATTTAGAAGTAGATCCTTACTTTATAGGTTTATGGTTAGGTGATGGACGTAGCTCTGATGTCCGTATAGCTACACAAGATGAAGAGGTAGTCTCTTACCTTGAATCGTATGCTAAAGCTTTGGGCAAAAAGTTACATGACTATAAGGTAGAGGGTAAATGCGATATGTATGGTATTACTAATTTACAAAATGAGAATGAAAAAAAAGATTTAAAAGACTCTTTGCAATCTAAATTAAGAGCTATGAATCTTATAGAGAATAAACATATTCCTCAAAACTATATGTCAGGTAATACAGAACAACGTTTAGCACTTCTTGCAGGGTTGATAGATAGTGATGGTTATTATGATGATGAGTATCATGTAATGGAGATAGTGCAAAAGAGAGAATCTTTAGCTAAAGAGATTAAGTTACTAGCAGACTCTTTAGGTTTTAGGGTTTCATTAAAAGCAAAAAAAGCTAGCATAAAATCTATAGGGTATGAATGTGAAGTTTTTAGGGTAAGAATTGTCGGCGATTTAGATAAGATACCAACAAAAATAGAGAGAAAGAAAGCTAGACCTTTACGTTCTAAAAGAGAGTATAAACATACAGGAATACAGATAGAATATGACAAAGTAGATGACTATTATGGTTTTGTGTTAGATGGAAATCATCTGTTTCTACTAGAAGATATGACAGTAACACATAACACAGCACTTGTTCTTAACATGGCACTTAAAGCCATAGAACGAAATGAAGGTGTAGCATTTTTTTCACTTGAAATGCCAGCAGAACAACTGATGCTAAGACTACTCTCAGCGAAGACTTCTATCCCTCTTCAGGCACTTAGAGTAGGGGACTTGACAGATGAGCAGTGGAGTCAGCTCTCTGCTGCAACTTCAGAACTCTCAGAGAAAAAGCTTTTTGTTGATGATGGTGGGTATGCCACTATTCATCATGTGCGTTCTAAGTTGCGTAAGCTTAAAGGGCAACATCCTGAAATATCTGTAGCTATTATTGACTACTTACAACTTATGAGTGGTGAGGGTAAAGAGGGAAGACAGCAAGAGGTTTCTGAAATCTCAAGAGGTTTAAAACAGTTGGCTAGGGAGTTACAGATACCTATTGTAGCACTTTCACAGCTTAACCGTGGGGTTGAGAGTAGAGATAATAAACGTCCGATGCTTTCAGATTTACGTGAATCGGGAGCTATTGAACAAGATGCCGATATTATCCTTTTTGTCTATCGTGATGATGTTTATCGTGAAGCGATGGAGAAAGAGAAAGAGATGAAAGCTAAAGCAGAGGGTAAAGAGTATAACTCCGAGTTTAGTAAAAAATCTGAAGAGGATGCTGAAATCATCATAGGTAAGCAGAGAAATGGACCTACGGGTACAGTTAACCTTGTCTTCCAAAAGAAGTTTACACGCTTTGTTGATGCAACTATCTCTCCAGCTTTTGAAGTGGTGTATGAAGATAATGACATCCCTATGCAAGAGGGAAATATAAACATAGAGTTACCGACTCTTTAGTTATGCAATTTGAAAAACCAACACTTTTTCCATCTTTAAAAGTGTTTGTAGGGGTGATGGTTTTTCTTTGGCTACTCATTATGGTACGTCTCTATTTTGAGTATAAATCATATCAAGATTTTATCTCAAAACCTTTTTATTTTACAAATGCTCTAGTCCTAAACAGTTACGAGAAGCATAAAAAATCTAAACGCTATCAAGTACTTAAACTACGTAGCGAAGAGGGTTTTACGTTCTACACTACTACACATGAAAAACAGAGTTTAAAACATCATAGCTTACGTCTTAAAATCATACCAAATAAACGTATCAGTTTTAAAGAGTACTTGGGTACTTTTTACCTCAAAAGTCGTATCAGCTCAAAGAGACAAGAGGCAACTACGTGGAAAGATAGACTTGTTAAGCAGATTTATGCACAGCATAGTGATGAGAGGTTAGGCTCTTTTTACAGTGCGATTTTCTTTGCTACACCTTTAGGCCCTCTGTTACGAGAGAAAATAAGCCTTTTAGGAGTAAGTCACTTGGTCGCACTTAGTGGGTTTCACTTGGGGATACTTTGGGGTTTAGTCTATGGTCTGCTTCTTCTACTCTACCGACCACTGCAACAGAGGTTTTTCCCCTACCGTTATGCACTGATAGATGTAGGCTTTGTAGCCATACTTATCTTGGGTTTTTATGTATGGTTTGTAGGGTATCCTCCCTCTTTGTTACGCTCTTATGCTATGGTACTTGTAGGGTGGGTAGCACTTTTAATGGGAGTGGAGTTTATAAGCTTTACTTTTTTGTTTAGCATACTTACTGTTTTGATACTGCTTTTTCCTTCTCTACTGGTTTCTCTTGGCTTTTGGCTCTCTATTGCAGGAGTTTTTTATATATTTTTACTTTTACACTATAGTAAATTATTCACACGATGGAGCATTACATTATGGATTATTCCTTTAGGAATCTTTCTTTTTATGCAACCTGTTATTCATACCGTGTTTACAGTGAGTAGTAGCTATCAACTACTCTCTCCACTACTCTCTTTACTCTTTGTGGTTTTTTACCCTTTAGTAATGATGTTACATCTTCTTGGATTGGGGATGTGGTTTGATGAAGCTTTGTTGAGGTTATTTACTATAGCAGAGGGGAGTAGTGATAAGCTTTTACCTCTGTGGATGCTTTTTGTTTATATGGGTGTATCTTTGGGTGCCATAAGAAGTAAAAAACTATTTTTCTTACTTCTATTCTTGGCTATAAGTTATAGTATATACCTCTTTTATATGTGATCTATCTCTTCATCTTTGTCTAAAAGATAGCAAAATCTTAGCCCATGTAGAAAGATAGCCCATGAGATGTAAATCCATAAAAAGAAGAAGAGTATAGTACTAATACTCCCATACACAGAGGCGTATGTTTTGTTATGTACGACATAAAAAACAAAACCACTCTTTGAGATGTACCAAATAAGAGAAGCACTAAAAGAGCTAACTACGGCTGCTCGTATATCAACTTTGGTATTAGCAGAGAGTTGATAGGCGATGTAAAACATACCCCAAATAATAATAAAAGGTAAAAAATAATAGAGTTGTAGCATACTTGTAATACTGTATTTATCCAGATAACTTTGTATAAATGAAGAGAGATAAAAAGAACTTCCCATCATAAGTGGGAGTATTAAGATAAGGAGTATGTATGTTTTTACTGCCCTAAAAAAGGTACGTTTAGGTGTCTCAAAAATATCATTGACAATAAAATCATAGTTTTTAAAGAACATCATTGCTGCAAAAGTTACATAGAAAAACCCAACTTGTCCTAGTTTGTCTGAGTTTTTAAGAAAGGTATTAATGTAAGTCATAATATCTTTAGAGTTTGTAGGCATAAGGTTTGAAAAAATTAATGCTTCTACTTTTTCATAGACAGAGTCAAAAATAGGAAGTGTTGTAAAAATATATAGTAAAATAGCCAAAAGAGGGATAATAGAAAAAAGTGTATTCCAGCTTAGGCTAGCAGCATAAAAGCTCAATCTATCATCAAACAGATCTTTAATAAAGTCTCTAAGAAAAATGTAATAGGTGCGTAATAGTTTTTTGTTTTTCAAGGGTTTCCTTAACATTAAGGAAGAAGACTCCTTAATGGTTTTGTAATATAAAGTGTTAGTTAGGGAGTCCCATCTTTCCAGGGTTAAGTATGTTGTTTGGGTCAAATGCTTTTTTAATGTCATTAAATAAATTAAGTTCTACATCGTTAAAAGCAATACTCATAAAAGGTGCTTTACTTGTACCAATGCCGTGTTCACCACTAAGTGTACCACCCATCTCTACCACCAGTTCAAATATCTCTTCTATTGCATCATGACCTTTTTCTAGTTGCTCTTGGCTTGAACTATCTACCATTACATTGACGTGGATATTTCCATCTCCTGCGTGTCCAAAACATGGTACTTTAAAACCATATTTATCACCTATCTCGTAGATACGTTTGAGTGCTTCAGGTAGCATACTTCTTGGAACAGAGATGTCTTCATTGAGTTTTTTAGAGCCAAAAATAGTAATAGAAGGGGAGGCATTTTTTCTAGCAAACCAGAGCTTATCTCTCTCTTTTGTATTGTGTGCAATAATGAAATTTTGTGCACCATTCTCTTTAAATGATTTTTTTAAAATTTCTAACTGGAACTCTACCTCTTGAGAGACATTTCCATCGACATCACCTATGAGTAAAGCACCTGCATCTTCAGGAAGGTCAATATCTAGCTTCTCTTTAAGGGCTTGGACTACAAGATCATCCATAAACTCCATAGCTACAGGGTTTGCACCTGCTGCTAGAGATTTAAATACAGCATTCATCGCATCATCTACAGATGGAAAAATACCCATGTATGCTTTAGTAAACTGTGGTTTAGGGATAAGTTTTAGTGTCATCTCTGTAAGAACTGCAAGTGTACCCTCTGAAGCTATGAGGATACCTGCTACATTGTAACCCGCAACATCTTTAATAGTTCTCTTTCCTGCACGAATAATGTCACCATTGGGACGTACAGCACGTAGAGCCATCACATAATCTTTAGTGATACCGTACTTAGCAGCACGCATACCACCTGCATTTTCACTCACATTTCCACCAAGTGTTGAGTACTCTTCGCTCGCTGGATCAGGTGGATAAAAAAGTCCTACTTCCTCTGCTGCTTTTTGTAAATCCATGTTTATAACACCTGGTTGTACAACAGCTACCATGTTCTCCATGTCAATCTCAAGGATTTTGTTCATATGTTTTTCCATCGCAAGAGTGATACCACCATTGGTTGGTAATGCCCCTCCTGTAAAACCAGAACCAGCACCTCTTGGCGTAATAATAATTTGATGGTGGTTACAGTAAACTAAAATACGGCTAACATCTTCTTCATCTCTTGGAAATACTACTGCGTCAGGTTCAAACCGTGTACGTGTTGCATCATATGAGTAAGCGATAAGATGGGCTTTATCACTGTAAACATTCTCTTCTCCTACAAGGTCTTGGAGTGCTTGTATATGTTTTGTATCTAACACTAGATTAACTCCATCGCATTATAATAGTTTCCTACTTTTTTACTACCAAACCACCCAGTATCTAACTCTTTAAATCTCATGTAGAAAGGGTACTCACCAGTAGCAGGAAGTTTTTTGATACTTTTTTTACTTACTATTTCTCCAGAGATAGGGTCTAAAAGAACAGCAGAGTCTTTACGGACAATGCATATAAGTCCTACTTGGTATTTTTTAGCAAATGAGGCGAGGTTTGCTTTTGTTGGTAGTGAATCTCCCTCTTGTGTAAGGTATAAAGCAAAAAGATCTGGGTGTATCCATTTTTTTGTATAAGAAGAGGTGATTTTCTTATAAACTTTTTCGTTAGGTGCAAGAAGTAGTACATTTTTATAGAGGTAACCTCCTACTACTTTGTCACCTTTACTAACAGGTGTTTTAATAGTAGGAAGTGCATTATGATCTAAAACATTTTGAGCTATTATTTTGGCTTTTGCTTTAGATGTTTGCACGATGTAATGTGTAATAGCTTCAAGTGAATTATCGTAGTTGTGTATGATAATAGCACTCATGCCTATTGCAGGAAGTGCTTTGCGTAAAGAAACAGTACCCTCATCTATAGAAGTCACTGAAGTGTGTGTTGTTGAAGGAAAGAATCCTGCAAAAAGAGGTAAAGAAGTTAAAGCGATAAGTAGCATTTTTCGCATAGCAAACCTTTTAGTGTATTATTTAATTTTTATTATAGTGATTATACAAGTAAAAGATTAAAAGTTTATGCATAGCGGTATGATTAAATTAATTAAGTTATAATTATGGTTAATTGAATCTGTTTTAAGAGGTAAAATGAAGTATATAACAATATTAATTTTAGTGGCTACTTTTACATTTGGTATGAAAGTAGCACATTATGAATGGGAAGATGGAAGAACTTTTTCTGAGTATATTGAGTCACATAACATTCCTATGAGTTTTATAAAGAGTATCTCTAAAGAGGATCAAAAGTTTTTAGAAGAGATACATCGTCACTATAAATACTATGAGTTAAAAGATGATGATGGTCACTTAGTACAAGCACTGATTCCACTTAGTAAAGAGATGCAAGTCCATATTTTTAAAGATGATACAAAGAGTGGATATGGTTTTGATATTATCCCTATAGAGTATAAGAGTGCTGAGTATTTTGCCAAGATAAATATCCAAAACAACCCCTATACTGACACACTAAAAACAGTTCAAGATACAAATATAGCAAAGAGAATCTCTAGGGCTATAAAAGGTGTTATAGATGCAAAGAAACTTCGTAAAAATGATGAGATAGCATTTAACTATATACAAAGAACCCGTTTAGGTAAACCCTTTACTATGCCTAATATTAAAGTTGTTCAAGTAAAAATGGGTAAAAAAACAGAGTTTATTTATGTAGATGATGACGGTTATGGATATACTCAAGTAGGTAAATCTGTAGCCTATACCGTTACAGATAAGAAAAAGGTAACCTATACAAGAAGAGTTCCTGTGCGTGGTAAAAAAGCAAGATTTGGGATGCCTTTACGTCATATACGTATTACCTCTAGTTTTTCATACAAGCGTTACCATCCTATTTTAAAGCGTTATCGTCCACATCATGGTACAGATTTTGGTGCAAGAAAAGGTACACCACTTTTAGCTGTAAACTCAGGAAAAGTAATTTTTTCTGGTTGGATGGGAGGCTATGGTAAAGTTATCAAAATAAGACATGCAGGTGGGTATATCTCTCTTTATGCACATCAGAGTCGTTTGCGTGTTAAAAGAGGACAGAGGGTAAAAAAAGGGCAGATTATCGGGTATGTAGGTAGTACAGGACGAAGTACAGGACCTCACTTACATTTTGGACTTATGAAAAATGGTAGATGGATAAATCCTATGAGAGTCTTACGTAAAAAGTCTGCACTTAGAACAGTCGTTAAACAGTTTACAAAGTATAAAAAAGTGACAACAACTAAATATAGAAAAATAGAGATAGAGGGTACAAAAGAGAATAAGAAAAAACTTATAGGGTATTTGAAAAATGATACACCATCTTATATTTGGGGTAATATTAACCATGAAAAATAATATTACAAACTTTAGGTTAACACCTCTTATTAACCCAAAGTTTATCTCTACGGCGTTTGCAAAGTATGAACAAAATGGTATAAAGAAAGATTGGGAGATAGTACAAGCTCATGACTCTGTAGCGATACTCATTTACCATAGAGATAAAGAGTGCTTTATTTTAGTCAAACAGTTTAGACCAGCAGTTTATCTTAACAATAACGATGGCTTAACTGTAGAATTATGTGCAGGTATAGTTGATAAGGAACTCTCTTTAGAACAGATAGCAAAAGAGGAGATAGAAGAGGAGTGTGGGTATAATGTACCTATAGAGAGTATAGATAAAATTAGTGCTTTTTATACCTCTGTAGGGTTTGCAGGAAGTAAACAGATGCTTTACTATGTTGAGGTTGATGAGTCAATGAGAGTTTCTGAGGGTGGGGGAGTAGATACAGAACTGATAGAGGTTGTTTCTCTTTGTACTCAAAAGGCTGAAGCGTTTATGTATGATGAATCTGTTGCTAAAACACCAGGGTTGATGTTTGCTTTTATGTGGTGGTTTAAAAAATATAGATAACAAAGAAGAAGAAAATCTTCTTCTTCGCGTCTATTAGTCCTCTTTTGCTTGTGTAAAGGCTGCGTAGTAAGTACTTCCATCGGCAAAACTATTTACTGTAAGTTTGGAGAAGTTTTCAAGGTAAGTCCAAAACTCTTCAACAAGTGCAGTATCTACATCTTTTAACTCTTCAAGAGCTTCTCTCATAGTACCAAGCCACTCTATACGAGATTTTTCAGTAATGGAGAAATCATCATGTAAACGAATCATAAACTCATTGAGTTCTACACCTTTAGCTGCCTCTTCATAGACTTTTGGTCCACCACAAATCTGAATGAAAAATTTTGTATTTTTGACTTTAATGGCTTCAAATTCTTCTTCATCTTGTGGAAAAAAGTGAGCAATATCACTCTCATAAATTTTATCATAAAAGTTATACATAAGCTCACGCATACCCTCTTCCCCACCTATAGCGTTATAAAACTCAATAGCAGGATTATGAAAGTGAACAGGTGCACCTTTTTCTACTGGGGTAATAGTCATTGACATGGTTCTTCCTTGGGAATAATATTTTATAGATTATAATTAAAATAACTTAATGTTGATATAAACTTTATTGAAGTTGTAAATTTTATGTTATAATCAAATAAAGTAAAAAGGAGTTCCAATGGGCTTACTAAAAGATGAGTATCTTCCTCACTATACGTATGATGATTATGCCCATTGGGAGGGGAATTGGGAACTTATCGGTGGTATAGCTTATGCTATGGCTCCTTCTCCCATGTTTACTCATCAAGCGTTGTCAAGTCTTATAGTGCAAAGCATAGGTGAGAGTTTAAAAGTGTGTAAAAGATGTATGGTAGTGTCTGAGATGGATTATAAATTAGCAGATGATACCATTTTACGTCCTGACATCGCTTTAGTTTGTGGGCAAATGGCAGGTGCCTATATTAAAAAAAGCCCAGAGCTTATAGTTGAAATAGTCTCATCTAGTAGTACAATAAGAGATGAAAAATTAAAGTTTTCACTCTATCAAGAAGAGAAAGTAAAATACTATGTACTTCTCTACCCAGAAGATTTTAAAGCCAAAATATATATATTAGAGAATAATAAATATGAAAAAGTTACCGATTTATTAGAAGGAACTTTTGAATTTACTAACCTAAATTGTAGTGTAAAAATAGATTTTGACTTTGTATTTGAACGATTTCGTTAGAGAAATTTTATTTCACCTATCACAATAACGTTCCATCAAGCACCCGTAACTCTCTACACGTCTGTCACGTAAAAATGGCCAGATGTCTCTTACCTCTTTTGTGCGATGATGTTCTATGTCGGCATAGAGTATCTGCTCTTGTTCATGGTCTGCTTGGGTAAGTAGCTCTCCTTGAGCTCCACAGATAAATGAGTTTCCCC
>Ga0256837_1000022_pt1 | contig 138449 bp, 146 predicted proteins | sample 4562384metaG_FD_185976 | JGI IMG/M metagenome (GOLD analysis project Ga0256837, IMG submission 185976) | Hydrothermal vent microbial communities from Guaymas Basin, Mexico - 4561-384 | ecosystem: Environmental > Aquatic > Marine > Hydrothermal vents | place: Mexico: Guaymas Basin | collected...
GCTACTATCGTGAGAGCGTTTAGCGTTTAGCGTTTAGCGTTTAGCGTTTAGCGTTTAGCGTTTAGCGTTTAGCGTTTAGCGTTTAGCGTTTAGCGTTTAGCGTTTAGCGTTTAGCGTTTAGCGTTTATAACGCTGACATATATAAACTTTCACAAATCTTAATTCTAAGATCTAAAACCTTAACTCTCCTTCCCGTACTTCACTTCTCTAATAGCTGCTGTAATATCATCTTGACGCATAAAGTGTTCACCGACCAAGAATGCATCTGCACCCATCTTAGCGATCTCTACGACCGTTTCATGGTCATTAATACCTGATTCAGCCACGATGATCTTGTTATTTGGGATCAAAGGAATGAGTTTCTCGGTCAATCGCATATCCATCTCGAAGGTCTCAAGATTTCGATGGTTGATACCGATAATATTCGCCCCTGCGAACATCGCTTTAATAAGGTCTGTCTTATCGTGTATCTCGACCAATACTTCCAGACCAAGGTGCAGTGCATACTCATAGAGCTCTTTAAGCTCTTTTCGCGAGAGTGCCTTGGCAATAAGCAGTACATAATCCGCTCCAAATACCAACGCTTCTACCAACTGATACTTATCGATAATGAAATCTTTACGAAGCAGTGGAATGCTCACATAGCGGCGTATCATTCCCAGATACTCTTTATCTCCCTGAAAGAAGTGTGGCTCTGTCAGTACGGAAAGAGAATCCGCACCTCCCTTCTCATACGCTTGCGCGATCACGACCGGATCGAAATCCTCTCTGATGACCCCTTTACTAGGACTAGCTTTCTTTACTTCTGCAATAATACGATAAGGGTTCTCAGGGGTTGAGCGTAATGCCGCTTGTACATCTTTGGGAACAAAAGGATTATATGCCAAAGAGCGCCCGAGCCACTCTACCGGATAGTCAACTTTGCGTTTTTCAAGATCCGCTTTGGTCTTTTTAATGATCTCATCTAAAATCTGTGCCATATACTCTTCTCTTTATTACTTTTTATCGAATTATACCCGAAGGGAAAAGGATGGATGCTGAAGCCTACTTACATTTTCGTATCAGTTCCCAGTGCTCTGCGATCTCAGGCTCTTTGGTTCCCTCTTGATCGACCACACGTTTCATCAGCTTATAGGCTTTCTTGCACTGGTGTTCCTTATAGTATCCCCATGCAAGAGAATCAAGATAGTAGGTATTGTCAGGTTGCTGATAGAGGGCATCTTGCAAGATCTTCACCCCTTTTTTAACATCAATATCCTTATCGATCAGCGTATAGCCGTAATAGTTCAAATAAATACTGTCATCAACCCCCAAAGAGAGTGCTTTATCGAATGTTTTGACGACTTTTTCGATCATCGCTTTATCATTCTTATCTTTTGCCTCTTCATAATACAAGATCGCCATCTCTGCCAACCACTTTGGATCACGTTCTTCCTGATAGAAGCGTTTGGCAAGCTTCAATGCCTTTGTAAAACGGTGCTTACTCTTGTAGAGCTGATAGAGTGTCTTTAAACCTGCCTGATTTTTTTCCAAAAAGGCGATAGCACCTTCAAGGTCACCTTTATAGGCATACGCCTTAATGATCTTTTGAAGATACTCATCACGACGATCGTTCTCATAGAGTGCCTGATAGATCGAAAGTACACCATCGACATCATTCTCTTTGACATAGAGACTCAAAAGTTTAAAATAGACATCGTTACTGGTAACGACATTGACCCGTCGATGAGTCTCAAGTAGCTGTATCGCCTCTTTTCTTTGACCTGTATACTCATCCATGATCGCTGCCATACGAAGAAGTACCGTCTCATTAGGACGTTTTTCATAAGAGCGTTTCAGCAGAGATAATGCTTTGGTAAAATCACCGGAGTAGAGATAAGGGTTTGCCGCGAGGTCAAGATCTATTGCATCTTCCGAACGTGCCAAAAGCCTCTTCGCTTCCTCTTTGGCATCTTTTAACTGTTGGGAAGTCAAATAAAGCGGGATCAATAATCTGATCGCTTCAAGATCATTAGGATTTCGTGCAGCATAAGCTTTAAGACGATCGATACTGCTATAGATATGAGTCTTTCCTAAAAGTGCAGAAGCGACCCCCCTAAAGAGATACCCTTTCTCTCCTGTCTTATCGTAAAGACGTTCGAACATACGACAACTCTCATCATAGGCATGAAATTCCGCATAGAACAATCCCTTGATGATCATTGTATCTTCATTAAAAGATGCCCGCTCTCCTGCACCCCATACCAAAGAGGCACTAAGCAGAATACTGGCAACGGTTTGAACGGCTATACGATTCCAGGACACTCTTTTCTTACCTCTTCTTCATCTTGTTTGAACTGTTCCCAAAACGGGAATGTGCGACACTGAAGCGGCCGCACCGGATAGATCGTACACCGCTCTTTCTTTTCATCAAAAAAGATACAGGCGTAGTTATCAGGGGCTAGCTGCTTCTCTACCAGTGAGTAGCGATGCTTCACTTTCTTAAGATACATTGTAGCGAATTCTTCCACCGAAAGGTTAACAAATGCCGCCATATTAACGATCTCATCATACTTTGCCCAGATATAACCGCTCTCTCCCGTACAGCAATGTCCGCCACATGCTTCACAGGCAGATGGATCGAACTTGAAGCTGTAACCCTCTTTTTCCATTAGTGTTTCATTCATTCTATTTCCTATCGGGCAGATACAGGATCCGCCCCTACATTTATTGAAAACAAAAGCATTGCAATGCAATGCATACCATAATCATTCATCATTCACTATCAAAGTCCCCTTTGATACTGTGTGTATTCGCCTTTTCGAATGCACGCATTGCCGAAGGAAGATAGTTACTCTTCTCATCAAATACCACAAACGGCGGTAATATCTGTATCATCGACCTTGAGTTGTTGCGTGCGGCTATCATTACCAGCTTGGACTCTCTGTCTATCTTGGAGTGAACAAACTGTATCTTTTCGGGGTTAATGCCGTTTGATTTAAGATAGTACATCAACAAGTCTATCTGCTTGGCATCATAGCAGAAGATAAACCACCCTTTGGGCTTCAAAAAGGTCTTTACCCGTCTAATGAATGCATCGATAGGCAGATGATGTGCATATCGGGCGATATTGAGATGAGTATCTTCACTCTGAGTGACTCTCGGATCATAAAAGGGCGGGTTCGATACGATGAAATCGAACCTCTCTTCTGTTTGCAGATCGGTCGTAAAGTCACCCAGATAAGGGGTTACATCCAAACCGTTCAAAGCAAAATTGTGTGTGGCATAAGAGAGCATCTTCTCCTGTTTGTCAATGATACTGGTCTCTACATTGAAATCACGTGTCAACAAAAGTGAAATGATCCCCACACCACACCCGACATCAAGCAGTTTCCCTTTGGGTTTGAAACGTGAGATAAAGTCATAAAGAAAGATCGAGTCACTGTTATAGCAGTAACCCGATGTCGGTTGATATAAAAACACAGAGACTCCCGAAAAAAAAGTAGTTGAATTTTACAGTATTTTGAGTATAATCGTGATTATTAATACCAAAAGGAGGAGCATCTGCTATGAACAATGAAGAAAAGATCGACCTGCTCAATCCTCCTTCGACCGACTTTTCCATGCTCGATTATGACTGTGCCTATCTTCCCGGTCGCAGTGTACGTATGCACTACAAATATGTCGAGAATGCCTCCAAGACATTTGCTACGGCAGTCATTGCCAGAGGGTGGCGACGCTTTGGAAAGTACTTTTTCCACCCTATCTGCAACGGATGTAACGCGTGTAAGAGCATCCGTATCGATGTGAAAAACTATAAGTTCAGCAAGTCTCAGCGTAAGGTCATTCGGAAAAACGAACATACCCAGATCATCGTGCAAAAACCAACCCTCACACAGGCACACCTTGATCTCTATAACAAATACCACGCTTTCAAACATGAAAAAGACGGCTGGAGCCACCGTAATATCTCCCAAAGAGAATACCATGAGAATTTTGTGGACGGCGCTCACGATTTTGGCAAAGAGGTACTCTATATTGTCGATGGAAAACTTGTCGGTGTAGACCTCATCGATATTCTCGATGACGGCATCAGTGCCATCTACTTCTACTACGACCCGGACTACGCCCACCTCTCACTGGGTACCTACTCACTGCTCTATCAGATCAAACTTGCAGGTATTTTAGAGCTGCCATGGATCTACCTAGGCTATTGGGTAGATGGATGTAAAGCGTTCGCCTACAAATCAAAGTTCAAACCCGAAGAGATACTGGATGGATTCCCGCATATCTCGGAGATACCGGAGTGGGAACCGTGGGAGAGCGAAAAATTAGGAATTAGGAATTAAGAATTTTGGTATGCATTGCTTTGCAATGCTTCTATACTTGATAAAAGTTTTTTGAAGAAAAACATACAAACACTCCTCACTCCTCACTCCTCACTCCTACTTTCCTCGCCCACTTCAAGAACAACCTATCAGGATCAACACGCTTATCCATCTCTTTACCGTCGACTATGAGTTCAGCAAGCCACTGCGCCATTAACGGTGCAAAGACAAAACCGCGTCCACCAAGACCATTGAGTACGAACATATTCTTCAAATGCTTCAGTGCAGGCTTTGCCCCCCTGAATACATTGGGGTGGTGTTCTGCCATATAGGGTACATCCACTACCCTGCCCACGAGCGGAAAATAGTCTTTACTCCCCGAACGCATCCCGCAGAAGGTCTCTTTGAGTCTAAAATCAGAAGTATCGACCATCTGCGCTGCTTTCTCCTCAAGGCTCTTCAGAGGTCTGCCGTCACACACCATGCAAGGCTCTTTGGCTTTGACATGGGTCGCTCCCAGTTTGATGATGCCGTCAACATTGGCAGAGACAGAGATGCTTTTGTGCATACTGACATCAAGTTTGAGATTCGAGTAGTAATCTCCCCTGCTTCCCCATGTACCGCGTACGCCCATGTAGCGCATGTCAAAGAGGGTGTTCTCGTAGCCGAGGGAAAGCACAACTTTTTTAGTGAGGAGTGAGGAGTGAGGAGTGAGGAGTGACCAATATGTACCATCATATTGAAGTTCTTGTACATCGAACTGTTTAAATGGGATTTGCTTGAGTATGGCGTTACAGAGTTCAGGCGCATCACAGACACCTGCCTCTTCAAAGAGAAAACTGCTGTGTTCTTCTTTAATGCCCAAGGCTTGAAGTTCGGCAGGAGTAAGCCATTGGTAGTTTGTGTCGTTATATTGCTCATAAACAGAGAATTTCTCTGCATCCTCAGCATCCTTGGGAATGCGTATGACACCAGTTTGGTGAAAGTAGTCGGGAAAATATTCTTTATAAAAATCTTTGGCATAAACAAACGCCTCATTGGTCAAAGCCTGAAGCGGTCCACCCTTGCCGATCTTCGGAGAGACGAACGCCCCCGCTGCACCACTTCCACCCGTTGCCGCCATCCCACTGCGATCAACCAAAAGCACCTTCTGCCCCTTCTGCTGCAATGCAAAAGCCGCACAACAACCGGCAATACCCGCTCCGATGACAATGGTATCATATTGCACAGACATTATTATCCATTATTTTTTTGTGTTACTTTTGCACTTTTGGTGCAGATGCGAAAGCGCCCATATTTGCGAAGCAAGGCGCTGAGAGCATCGTCCGCACCATTGCAAAAGTAACGATTTTTGCCTACTTTTTTTAAAAAAGTAGGAAGAAGGCTTCAATTCACCAATAGATCATATATTACAAAAGAGCTTTAAACCGTAATCTCTTTTATATCCGCAATATCCCTAAACGTCTTATAGATCGAAGCGATCATATGCAATCTGTTACGCTTAAGATCCTCATCTTCCGCATTGACCAAGACATCATCAAAATACTGGTCAAGCTCACGCTTCAATCCAAAGAGTGCCTCAAGCTTTGTTTTGTAATCAGGATAGTCACTGTTAATGACCTTCTCATAAGCATTATAGAGTGCCACTTCCGCATCCTCTTTAAAGAGGCTCACATCAATGCTCAAGTCACCCTCAAGATCGACATCCTTTGAGATGTTCGCAACACGTTTAAAGGTCGTAAACTGTTCTTTGAACTCATCACTGCCTACGATCTCATTGAGTGCGGCCACCTTCTTGGCGATCTCGTTGATATCCAACTCTCCCGAAGCAAGAACCGCGGCAATAACAGACGGGTTGGCATCGAGTGATTTGTTGATACGCTCGATAATGAAGGCTTTAAGCACTTCGGTATCGAACTGGGCATACTCCCCTTTAAGCAGTTCAAGCATATCATCTATGTGAAACGGTACATCATTGTCTGTAACGATACGCACGATCCCATTCACCGCACGGCGCAATGCGAACGGGTCTTTGGAACCGGTAGGGATCTTACCTACCGAGAAGAGTCCAAGCAGTGTGTCAAGCTTGATACTCATCGCCACAATAGCAGAAAAGAGAGAACTTGGAAGTTCCGCTCCCTCACCTACAGGCATGTACTGCTCTTTAATAGCGTTGTAGACCAGCGGGTCTTCTCCAAGCGCCTTGGCATAGTAGTACCCCATCAGCCCCTGAAGCTCGGTGAACTCATAGACCATTTCACTCATCAGGTCAGCTTTGGCAAGTTCGACCGCTCTGTCCATCAGTTTTTCAAGCTCAGCCGCACTCTTGCCTGTCTGGACTTCCAATCTGTCCATGTAAAGTGCCAGCAGTCTAAGGGCGATATGCTTCTCACGTTTGATCTTGTCAGCCAGTGTTCCCAGCCCATCGATGAACTGTACTTTCTCCAAACCATCGGTAGAGAGTCCATTTTTAAGGTCGTTACGATAGAAGAAAAGTCCATCAGCCAGACGCGGTTTCAGTACACGTTCATTCCCTGCGATCACCTTTGAATAATCATCCGTATAGGCATTGGAGACAACCACGAACTTGTTGGTGATCTTCCCTTTCTCAAAAACAGGGAAGTAACGCTGATGCTCTTTCATAGAGGTGATGATCACTTCCGGCGGCAGTTCAAGGAACATCTCATCGAAGTTACCTACCAACGCTTTAGGGTTTTCCGTAATAGCGACCACTTCGGCAAGAAGCGCACTATCTCGCTCGATCACAATACCATGCGTATCTTCAAGCGCATCGAACTGCTCCAAGATCAACGCTTCACGCGCTTTAGGCTCAATCATGACCGCACCCTCTTGGAGTACCTTTTCATAGTTCTCGATCGCAGGTACATCTACCGCATCATACGTCACCATACGGTGTACATAGGTTTTGGTATCCGACTCCACACCAAAAAGCTCTACCGGTACGGAAGTTTCACCCAAACGTACCTGAAGCCATCTGACCGGACGAATGAACTCATCGCTTCTATCTCCCCAGCGCATCATCTTTCCAAATGCCATCGAAGCGATCCATTTTTCGATCATCTCCTGCAACAGTGTGGCAGTCTGAGCGCCCTTCTCCTCTTTTTTAAAGTAAAGTACCTCTGTCTTCCCCTTCTGAGCACGTCCAAGTTCGGAAAGATCCACTCCGCACTTTCTAGCAAACCCCAGTGCCGCAGGTGTCGGTTCTCCATCTTTAAAAGCCGCAGTTTCGGGAGGTCCCATCAGTTCGATAGTGCTGTCCTCTTGCTTTGTCGGCATCGCATCATGACGAAGCACCAGACGTCTTGGTGTATAGACAAAAGTAAAATCTGATCTCAGCTTGTAGCTCTCAAGCAGTTTCTGCCATGAGGCTTCTATATTTTTTACGATCTTAAGCAACGGGATCGCCGGAAGTTCTTCAACACCGATCTCAATTAGTAATGGTTGTGTCATATTGGATAATCCTGTAAGGAGATAATAGGAGATATTTTACCCAAAAGTTGGTAAATAGGGGGTTAGAGATTTAAATCGAGCTTGGCTATAATTCAACATCATCAAAAGTATGGGAGAAGAGAAGATGAAACGGACGATAGCCTTACTCTGTAGCGCTGTGATCCTAACCGCCTGCGATACGCGCGTATCACCGCAGCAGGAGCGTGCTTTGGGGGAGCAGCAGGCACAACAGGTACTTCAAAAATCGAAAGTCAGCAAAAATCCGACATACAATCGCCGTGTCACACGTGTAGGTAAACGCATCGCCCGTGTAGCGAACAGACCCAACTTCCATTGGCGATACTATGTGCTCGATAACCCTACCGCCAATGCCTTTGTACTTCCCGGCGGGAAGATATTCGTCAATACGGGGCTATTCAAGTACATCCACTCCGATGCAGAACTGGCAACGGTCATTGCACATGAGGTAGCGCATGCTCTTAAATCTCACGGTATTGACGGTGCGCAACGCCAACAGAACGCATCGCTTGTGGGTGCACTAATCCAAGTGGGTATGGGAGTAGCAGGGGTGGATCCATCACTGGCTCGAACGGTCAATCAAGCCTACGGATACGGTGCTACATACGGGTACTTACGCCCTTACTCCAGAGAAAAAGAAGCCGAAGCCGATGCTATTGGGCTGATGCTCATGGCAAAAGCAGGCTATGACCCAAGAGCCGCTTTGGCTTTTTGGGAGAAGTTCGCTAAAGCGGGTTCCGGTATGCCTGAATTTCTCTCTACCCATCCAAGCTCCTCTCACAGGATCGCAAACCTGCGTAGACTTATGCCTCAGGCGATCGCACTCTATGAGCGAAGCCCCTACAGAAGACGCTACGCATCCGGGCGTTAGCGATCCTCTTTTTCCTGCGCCTCTTTTTCGGCAAGATCTTTACGACGCCACTCTTCATCGAACTTGGAGCGGAAGTTGTTTCTTACGATCGCAAAGGTCATATAGGCAAAAAGCCCTGCTACGACAATATAAAGATAGTCACCAAATGACATTAGGATTCCTTTGTAGCTAAAGTATTGGGGATCGTGATCTTCTCGAACCCCTCATAGTTCTGTCGAACCGCATCGTAAAGCACCACACCTACGCTCACACCAAGATTGAGGCTTCTGCCTTTAGGTCCCATAGGAATGGTAATGCACTGCTTGGGGTGTTCTAAGAGTACCCGTTCATCAATTCCCTTGGTCTCCGAACCGAACAGAATAAAATCACCCTTTTTAAAAGGAGCATTGAAGTAGAGATTGTCCGTTTTAGTCGTGGACATATAACTGTTCTTTCCGATAGGATGGGCTTTGAGAAATTCATCAAAGCTCTCCCAGACCACAAGATCGAGCTCTTTCCAATAGTCCAGTCCTGCACGCTTGACCGCTTTGTCGTCAATATCAAACCCTAGCGGCTTGACCAAATGCAGTGTTGCACCAAGATTGACACAAATACGCCCGATAGTTCCGGTATTTTGAGGAATTTGTGGCTCGACTAGAACAACATTGAACATTTTTTTCCTTTTTTTATGTAGGTCGGGGTATCTTTACCCCGATATTGATATCTGGATGAGATAAAATGTTTATTTGTGTATCATAAATCAATCGTCGGGGTGGGGACACCCCGACCTACTCATTCCTCACTAAAATACGATCGTTTTATTACCGTTGACAAAAACACGGTCATGCAGTACCAAGTTCAATGCACGGGAGAGTACGACCTTCTCCACATCACGTCCGGCACGTTGCATATCTCTCCAATCGAAACGGTGATTGACAGGAATGACATCTTGTGCGATGATCGGTCCTTCATCAAGATCGTCCGTGACAAAGTGTGCCGTTGCACCGATGATCTTTACTCCTCTTTCAAATGCCTGTTTATAAGGATTCGCTCCGATAAAGGCAGGAAGGAAGGAGTGGTGAATATTGATAATACGCTGAGGATATGCCGAAACAAAGGCAGGGGTAAGGATACGCATATATTTGGCAAGTACGATGTAGTCGAACGCATTCCCATCGATCTTTGCCATCACTTTTGCTTCATGCTCCTCTCTACTAAGCCCTTCAGCAGGTACATGGAAGAAAGGTATGTCAAAACGTTCAACAAGATCTCTTAGCGTATCATGATTGGCAATGACACACTCGATCTGGGCACCCAATTCACCCGCGGCATACCGGATGAGGATATCACCCAGTGCATGCGACTCTTTGGTAGCGAGAATGACTATTTTCTTATCTTGTGGTGCGATTACACGAATATGCGCATCTTCAGGCGCGACTTCTCTTAGGGCTGCATCAAGCTCTTCTATCTCGAACGTACCGCTGACGACCGTACGCATAAAGAACTTCTCATTCTCTTTATCAACGAACTCACGGTTGGAATCGATATTGAGATCACGGTCGTAGAATACCTTGGATATCTTATAGACCAATCCCTTGGCATCATGACAGTCGATAAGTACACGCACTCTGGTTTCCACTACTACAACCCTTTATAATAAAGGGCACCCACAAGGGGTACTCCTACAATTAATATAAAATAAAGCGGAGCCACCGCACCGCTTACAACAACTATTCACTATTTGTTATTCACCATTCACTTCATACGTAGTGTGACTATCGTGAGGCATAGTCTGCGATAATATCACCCATCTCCGAACAAGAGACGATCTCTTTGGCATCGTAATCACCGATATCTCCGGTTCTATACCCTTCAGCCAACGCTTTTTTGATCGCTTCATCGATACGGTCTGCCGCTTCCTGCTCATTAAGCGCATAACGAAGCATCATACTTGCAGATGAGATGGTTGCCAACGGATTGGCGATCCCCTGCCCTGCGATGTCAGGCGCAGAACCGTGGATCGGCTCGAAAAGCCCTACACCTTTTCCCGTACTTGCACTTGGAAGCAAACCGATTGAACCGCTTAACATAGAAGCCGCATCGGAAAGGATATCTCCAAAAATGTTCCCTGTCAAGATCACATCGAACTGTTTAGGATCACGGATCAGTTGCATAGCGGCATTATCGACATACATATGAGAGAGTTCCACTTCAGGATAGTCTTTTGCCACATCCTCTACGATCTCTCTCCAGAATTGGCTTACCTCAAGCACGTTCGCTTTATCGACAGAACACAAACGCTTGTTTCTCTTCATCGCGATATCGAACGCCACGACCGCGATACGTCTTACTTCCTCTTTAGTATAGACCATGGTGTTGTAGGCTCTATCTTCCAAAAGTTCTCTTGGCTGACCGAAGTAGATACCGCCTGTGAGCTCACGTACGACCATGATATCCACACCCTGGATCACTTCAGGCTTGAGGCTGGAAGCGTTGACCAGTTCATCATAGACCATTGCCGGTCTGAGGTTGGCGAACGTCCCCATCTCTTTACGAAGACCCAGCAGTCCTGTCTCAGGTCTTAGATGACGCTCAAGGTTATCCCATTTCGGGCCACCGATCGCACCAAAGAGTACGGCATCGACCTTCTTGACACCTTGAATGGTCTCTTCAGGAAGCGGTACACCCGTCTCATCGATCGCAGCTCCACCAAGAAGCATCTCTTCATATTTAAGATTGAATCCCTGTGCGACAGAGACCGCATCCAATACTTTGATCGCTTCATCTACGATCTCAGGTCCGATCCCATCACCTTTGATAACACCAATTCTATAACTATTCATCTTATGCTCCTGCCTCGATCTCTTTTTTAGCGAAATTGATCAACCCGCCCGCATCTACCAACTCCTGCATAAATGCCGGGATCGGTGTGAACTTGTAGGTCTTTGCCTGTGTGACATTGATGATCTCACCCGCATCCATATCGATACGTACCGTATCACCTTCATTGATCTCGTCCGCCTCTTTCAATTCAAAGATAGGCAATCCCATATTGAATGCATTTCTGTAGAAAATACGTGCGAATGTCGGTGCGATCACTGCATTGATCCCCGCAGCTTTCAGTGCGATAGGCGCATGCTCACGGCTTGAACCGCAACCGAAGTTCTCTCCGGCAACGATGATATCGCCTTCACTCATCTTGGAGACGAACTCAGGATCAGCATCCTCCATAACGTGTTTTGCCAGTTCACTCGGCTCACTGGTATTGAGATATCGTGCGGCAATAATCAGGTCCGTATCGATATTATCGCCGAATTTCCAAACTTTTCCTTGCAAAGTGCATCCTTTAAAACGCGAGGTCGCCCTCGATAAAATTTTCGCGATTATAGCCAAAAAAAAGGATTTTGCCAAATCGCATACGCAAAAACGAAGAAATTTTCGGTATAATCCACCTTAAATAATCCTGAGTTCTATACATCCATTATTGAATCACACGATACACTATCTAGTAAAGGGGCCCCATGGCAACAAAAGACAGTATGAAACAGATCGAAGCACTTTTTAAGTCTAAAAAGAAGGGTGATGTTGTTACATTTGAGAACATCGCAAAAGAGTTCACCAAAGCACCTACGGCTGCACAGGCAAAAAAGATCGCGAAAATGGCGGAAGAGGCGAAAGTAGAGATCATCTCCGCTTCCGAATATGCCAAACACCTCACAGACAAAGAGAGCAAACGTCGTAAAGATGCACGTAAGCGTGCCGCTGACGGGGAGATAGAGGATGAGTTCGACCTCCATAAGGAGAAAGAGCTTCTTGAGTGGAGCCGCTCAGACTCCCCTGTTCGTATGTACCTGCGTGAAATGGGTAAGATCCCGCTTTTGACCAAAGAAGAAGAGGTGGAGCTGAGTAAACAGATCGAAGAGGGTGAAGAGATCATTATCGATGCGATCTGTTCGGTTCCTTACCTCATCGACTATATCCTTAACTACAAAGAGCCGCTGCTTAACCGTGAAAGACGTGTAAAAGAGCTCTTTAAAAGCTTTGAGGATGAAAAAGGCGACAGTGACAAAGAGGATGCCGATGAGAGTGATGAGAGCGAAGGAAGTGAAAAACCAAAGAACGACAAGCGTGTCAAGCAGGTCGTAGAGAGCTTCAAACGTCTGGAAAAAGCAAAAAAAGAGTGGATGAAAGCACGTGAGGGCTTGGACGAACTGCTTGCCAATGAGACCGACCCTGTCAAGATCATCCATGAACGTTTGAAGATCGCCTTTAAAAAAGAGCAGCTCAAAGCTGCCCTACTTGACCTCGGACCGACATCCAAACTCATCAACGAGCTGGTCAAGGCGATGGAAACGGCCCTCAAGAGTGACGACAGTTTCGATAAAGAGCTGAAACGTTTGGAGTACAAACTACCACTCTTTAACGATACGCTCAGAGCCAACCACCAGAAGATCCTTGATAACATTATCCATATGGATAAAGAAGATATTATCGATGCCGTACCCGAAACAACGATGGTCAGCACCTATGTCGAGATCAAGAAGCTCTTTGAGACAAGAGAGGCAAGTAAAGGCGGTTTTGACCTGAGCGAAGAGAAGCTCCAAGAGATTCTTAACCAGATCCGTCAAGGTAAGGCAAAGAGTGAGAAAGCCAAAACACGTATGGCAAAATCGAACCTCCGTCTGGTCGTCTCTATTGCTAAACGTTACACCAACCGTGGTCTGCCTTTCCTTGACCTCATCCAAGAAGGGAATATCGGTCTAATGAAAGCCGTTGACAAATTCGAGTACGAAAAAGGGTACAAGTTCTCCACCTATGCAACATGGTGGATCCGTCAGGCGATCTCAAGAGCTATTGCCGATCAGGCAAGAACCATCCGTATCCCGATCCATATGATCGAGACGATCAACCGCATCAACAAGATCATCCGTAAATACCTCCAAGAGACGGGGAAAGAGCCCGATCTCGATACGATCGCAAAAGAGGTGGGACTCTCTGTAGATAAAGTCAAGAACGTTATCAAGATCACCAAAGAACCTGTTTCACTTGAGACACCGGTGGGTGATGAGGATGACGGAAGATTCGGTGACTTCATTGAGGACAAAACAACACTAAGCCCGACCGATGCAGTACTCAAAGACGACCTCAACAACCAGATCGATGAAGTGCTCGATCAACTCAATGAAAGAGAGAAAGCGGTCATTCGTATGCGTTTTGGACTGCTTGAAGATGAGAGTGACAGAACACTAGAAGAGATCGGAAAAGAGCTCAATGTGACCCGTGAACGTGTCAGACAAATAGAGAGTTCCGCGATCAAGAAACTTAAGCATCCTAAGGTAGGACGTAAGCTGAAGAACTATATAGAAGAGTGATACAGCAGGAGAAGACTCTTCTCTCACTCGGAGTTCACATTCCGTTCACAATTTTATGTTAGTTTACAAAGAATGGTAGCTTATGCTACTTTTTGAAGGGAAGAGAATGGAAAAATTATCTATAGAAGAGACAAAATATACACCCCGCATTATAATGGATGCCGAAAAAGGACTTCTTCAGATCAAGGGAAAGTCCTATCCTGAAAATACATTTGAGTTCTACAAGCCTATGATTGAGTGGATCGAAACATACTTTCGATCCCCACAAGTCAAGACGACACTGCAAATGGAGATCATCTACTTCAACTCCAGTAGTTCCAAATTCTTTTTTGACCTTTTCGATCGTCTAGAAGAATACAGGGAGAGATCGGACATCACAATAGAGTGGATCTATGACCCTGAGAACGAAAGTGCTTTGGAAGCTGGAGAAGACTTCATTGATGATTTTGAGATGCTTAATATCCAACTTATAGAGAAGTGGACCACCTCATGAAATACAATCGCCAATTTGAAGATATCATCAACCGACTCCTTCTTGAAGCCAAGGAGCAAGATGAAATCTCTTTCAAAGAGGATATCCTGACCCTATCCGACATATACGCCAAAAAGAACAAACGGCTTGAACGGATCATCAAGCTCTCGGACAAACAGCAAATGGCGATCCTTGAGCTGAACGAAGAACTTGATGACTATAAACAGAATCTGGAAAAGCGTGTAGCCGAAGAGATACAGAAACGGCAAGAGCAAGAGGAGCTTCTTATGGAACAGTCTCGTCTGGCAACACTTGCCGAGATGATCGATGCCGTTGCACACCAGTGGACACAACCACTGAACGTACTTGCCACACAGATCGAACTTTTACATATTAACTCGATTAAACAGCATGCGCTCTCTTCTGATGAGATATGTACGTTCAAAGAGAACGCGACTATGCAGATCATGCATATGAGCAAAACGCTCAGCAGTTTCCGAAACTTCTTCAAGCCGATGCATGATGCTGTTCCATTCTCAGTAAAAGCCATGATAGAAGATGCTCTTGAACTCATGAAAAACGATCTTCTAAGAGCGAAGATAACCCTTTTGCTTGAAGTCGAAGAGGACTTTGAACTGATAGGGAACGAAAGTGAGTTCAAACATATCATCATCAACCTCTTAAGTAATGCAAAATATGCATTTGAAGAACAAAACATCTCATCACGTAATATCCACATTCGGATATTGGGAGCATCACAACGTTTTGAGGTCATTGACAATGCCGGAGGGATCGCGCCTGATATCATGGATACGATCTTTGACCTCCGCAGTTCGACAAAAGGAGAGAAAGGAAGCGGTATTGGGCTCTACATGAGCGCACAGATCGCACAAAAGCACCATGGTGAACTCTTAGCAGAGAATACCAAAGATGGTGCAAAGTTTACATTCATACTAAAGGATACCCATGATCACCATCAACTCACTTGAATCGATATTTAACGAAGAGCAGATCATTTTCTTAACCTATGGGGGGACCTTTACCCAATCGCTTATCGCAGGGATGACAGGTGTTCTGGAAAAAGAGATCGAAGAGGATGAGCTTTCCATGGCTACATCGAACAATATATTCGTTGTATTCATCGAGCTTGCCCAAAATATCATGAACTATGCAAAAAAGAGAAAGAACAGTCTTCACTTTGATCCTAAAGGGCTGGTATTTGTCGGGAAAAAAGAGAACCACTACTTCGTATGCGGCCAGAACATCATTACCGAATCCGATAAGACACTGATCGAAGCACGTCTGGAAGAAGTGACCTCACTTGATAAAGAAGGGCTTAAGAAACGTTATCGAGAGATACGCAGAAGTGGACGCGGGTCACATGACAAAGGAGGAGGACTTGGATTTTACGAGATTGCACGTAAAGTTGAGAACCTCGATTTTCGATTTGACAAGATCAGCGATGATCGATACTACTTTAAACTCTGCGCGACTATATAGATGAGCAGACTCTTTCGTATCTTTCTTCTTCTTTTCTTACTCCTAAGCATAGGATCTGCCAATATCAAGGTCTCTTATGACCCTAACTATGCCCCATACTCTTATAATGTCAAAGGGGAGCCCTATGGTCTCTTTATCGACATCTGGCGATATTATGCAAAAGAGAACAATGAGACAGTCACCTTCATAGCGGGAAAGAACTGGGATGATGCGATCACTTTAGTCAAAGAGCAAAAGGTCGACTACTTCTTAGGAACCACCCCTTATGAACCATGGATGAAAGCAAGCTACCCCTTCTACCAGACAAAAACCTCTTTTTTCATACGTAAAGGGTACCAAGAGAAGATCACACACGTCGGGATCGTCGGAGATGACTATAAAGAAGAACTACGCCATTATGATCCTGATCTCAATATCACAAGCTACATCGATTATGACTCTTTGGTAGATGCCCTTCTTTCTCAAAAGGTTGATGCGATCTATGATGATATGGCACCACTCTCATACTATGCCATCTCTCACCATCAACAGCATCTCATGCAACGCTCTTCCCTACTCTCAAAAGCATCGGATGTTGATGCGATTACAACTTCCAAGCAAAAGAAAGAGAGGTTCAACAGAGGTTTCCAAAGGCTTTCACCCAAACATCTCCTAGAGATCGAAAAACGCTGGATATATGAAAAGAGTGAGCGCTATTATGAGAGTGGTCAACCTATTACATCCATCTCTTACGTCTATGACTCGGACTGGAGACCTTTTGAGTGGAAAGATGAGATGCGAAAAGCACATCTGGGGATCATTTCTGATATTCTTGCGATCATTTCCCAAAAAACAGAGATCGACTTCATCCCTGTCCCTACTGAGAATTGGGAAGAGTCTGTCCAGCTTGTCAAAAAAGGGAAGGCCGATATGTTCAGTGCCGTTCCCGTAACACAAGCACGTCAAAAATATCTCAATTTCACTCAACACAGTATCTATAGCTATCCTGCCGTTCTTGTCTCTCATATCGACAGTGAATTTAGCTTGGATACGGATTTCCAAAGAAAACGGATCGGTATTGTCAAAGGGAACTCTTTAGGTGACTGGATCAAAGCACACTACCCTCATGCGGAATTTGTCTTTTATGAAACAGTGCAAGAGGGCTTTCAAGCCATTGAAGAGGGGGAGATCGACTTCTTTGGTATCAATGGGGTCACAGCACTCTACTATATTAATATTCTAGGATTTGACCAAGCTAAGGTTCTGACCAAAATGGACTATATGTTCCACTTGAAGATCGCTCTGCGAAAAGAGGTGCCCAAAGCAATACTCAACCGTATCGACGAAGCACTCGCAACCATTTCTAACAGAGAGCGTAACGATATCTATCGGAAATGGACCTCTATCAAGATCCAAAAAGAGATGGATTGGCGACTACTTGCAGGGATCCTTCTTACCGCTCTTTTGATCTTCGTGATATTCTGGCTTGTCAACCGCCATCTTAAAAAACTCGTTGATGAAAAGACAAAAGCGCTTAGACTGCTGAATGAGAGCCTTGAGGAGAAGGTAGAAGAGCGTACCGAAGCACTTGCACGCATCAACCGTCATATGCAAGACTCCATCACCTATGCCGCACTCATACAAAATACCATACTCCCTCCACAAGAGGAGCTAGGTGATTTTTTCAGTGACCATTTTGTGATATGGGAACCCAAAGATATTGTCGGAGGGGATATCTATTTCTTCCATACGATCAACGATACACAAGCGCTTCTCTATGTGATCGACTGTACAGGTCACGGTGTATCGGGAGCCTTTGTAACCATGTTGGCCAAAGCAATCGAAGCACAAGTGGCATCTCAACCCGATATCCTCCACTCACCATCAAAAATACTAAGCTACTTCAACCGTACGCTCAAAACCCTGCTCAAACAGGAATCTGCCGATGCGAATGTCGGAATGGATGCAGGTGTCGTACATATTCACAAAACCAAACAGGTACTCACCTTTAGCGGTGCAAACATCGACCTCTTCTATACGGATGTAACTGAGATCAAAAAACTCAAAAAGGATCGCTACTCTATCGGGTACAAACAGTGCCATGATGACTATCAGTATAGCGAGCATACGCTACAGTATGCAGAGGGAACGACCTTCTACCTCTCTACTGATGGTTATATCGACCAAAATGGTGGAGAGAAAGGTTTTCCAATGGGAAGAAAACGATTCATAAGGCTACTGCAACACGCCCTCTCACTCCCGCTCCATGAGCAAAAGAACGCACTTCTTCAAGCACTGAAGCGCTATCAGGGAGATGAGGAACGAAATGACGATATAACCGTAATAGGGTTCAAGCTCCCATAAGAGCCATCTCCATCCACTTCTATGCTATAATGGTACTATTATTGTGCAGGGTTCTCCTGCATACAATTCCAACAAGGCTATCTATATATGCATACCAAACCTTCGATCTTCGCACTCATCATCGGCACAGAGATATTGAACCAAAGAAGAAAAGATGCCCATTTTGACTTTCTTGCACATGCACTCATTGAGCATGGATATAGATTGAAGGGGAGTTTCATCATCGAAGATGACCCTGCACTAATCATTAATATGCTTAAGTTCATTGCCTCCCAACCCAACCCTATACTCTTTTGTTTTGGCGGTATCGGCTCAACCCCCGATGACCATACCCGAAAGTGTGCTGCCATTGCCCTTCGAAACGGGCAGACAGAGGTACACGAAGAGGCAAAGCGTATCATAGAAGAGACATTGGGGAAACACGCATATCCACACCCGATCAAAATGGCAGAGCTTCCTAAAGGGTCAAAACTCTTACATAATCCTGTGAACAATATGCCTGCATTCTATCTTGACGACCGTTTCTTCTTTATGCCCGGATTTCCTGAAATGAGCCATCCTATGGTTAAAGAGATACTACAAACCAAGATACCTAAAGGAAGTCCTCTTTACCGCTATACGCTTACGGCCCAATGCAAAGAGAACGAGTTTATCGAACGTATGGAGCAAACCCCCAAAGGGGTTGAGATCTCCTCTTTGCCCAAACTCCATGATGATACACGATGGCATGTTACCATCTCCGTCGCTTCACACGACAAAGTATTGGCAAAAGAGACATTTGAAACCTATATCAAAGATCTGAAGAATAAAAAGATCCCTTATACACTGGATGATGATAAAGCCTAAATGAAGCGTTATGCTCAAGCCCTAAAACACCCCGTAGTCGCCAGACTCTCACTGGTTCAACTGATCAGTTATTTCGGTACATGGTTCTCTCAAGTCGCTATCTACTCTATGCTAGTGGCATTCAATGCCGATGCCTTAACCATCGCAATGACAGCGGCAATGACCATGCTACCCTCTATCCTGCTTGCACCGCTTATCGGTATTGTTGTTGACAGAGTACCCTTTAAAAGATTGATCGTTATCCTGCTTGTTACCGAACTTCTCATGACGATCGGATTTACTTACATCGATACAGCTTCCATGATCCCTCTATTAATGTTCCTGATCTTCATTCGCTCCACTGCCGCATCAATGCTCTTTTCTGCAGAGATGACACTCTTCCCCAAAATTATTGAAGGTGAAATACTCAAAAGTACCAATGAGATCCACTCGATCATCTGGTCTTTTACCTATGCAGCCGGTATGGCGGTAGGTGGTATTGTCACTTACCGTTTCAGATATGATACCGCTTTCTATATGGATGCTCTGCTCTATTCTATAGCCTTAATGGTAATAATAGGATTACCTTTACAACTTACCCCACCCAAACGTACCCAGTCACACTGGCAGATGTTCATAGATGGCTTTCTTTACCTTAAACACCATCCTAAAATATTACACCTGATCCTACTTCACGCCTCATTGGGACTTACCAGCTTCGATACGCTTGTTACCTTGCTTGCCGATCATCAATATAAAACTCTTATTGCTGTCCCTCTCGCTATTGGCTGGATAAATGCTATACGTGCAGTTGCACTCATGATAGGCCCACTCATGATCGGGAAACTTGTCAGCCGTCATAACCTACACTATTTTTTCATTGCCCAAGGGATAGCCGTTGTATTCTGGAGCATGACCCAATCTAACTTCTACCTTGCACTACTTGCACTCTTTGGTGTGGGTTTCTTTACGACAACACTTTGGTCATATACCTATTTACTGCTACAAGAGGAGACAGAGCAAGCCTACTTAGGTCGTATCATCTCCTATAACGATATGTTCTTCATGCTCTCAAATATCGCAACAGCACTCTTTATAGGGTACGCCTTTAAAGGAGGGCTTTCGCTTCAAGCTATTACCTTTACCCTTGGGATGGGATTCTTCGCTACGGCACTCTATTATCTATGGTTCAAACAAAGAACCCTATAAGCATTGTTCTATAAGAGAGAGTACTCTCTCTATCTCTTTAGGCGAGAGCTTCCCGAATTTCTGATAGATCAATCGACCTGTTTTATCAAAAAGCAAGATATCGGAATTATCATCGGAAAGTTGCCACTTCTTGACCAATACCTTCTTCTTGTCTTTCACATAGACCGTATCAGGAAACTCTTTTTGCTTCTTTTTCAATAATGCTTCAATGATCATATCCGGTTTCCATGTAGCTGCAAGATTCACCACGGCAACCGATGCATACTTCTCTCTGTCAAAATGGCGTTGCTTCAATGCTCGTGTCAAAGGTGCATTGAGATCCTTTTTATCAGGATCGACATAAAAGAGAACATGAACCTTTCCCTTCAACATTTCAGAGTGCCAAGCTTTTCCATCGGTCATACCACCATTATCTCCTTGTAAGACCACAGATGGCGGGATTTTTCCCACTTCTATGGAAAAACTGCTTACTGCTGCAACCAACAATCCTACGATGATCTTCTTCATTGACTTTCCTCACTTTTGTTTTCATGCATACTAACTAAATTTGATGAACTATTTATGAATTTTATGCTACTATCTGCTCACGAAAATTCTGGAGAGTAGCCTCTTCACTAAGGAGATATCTTATGGATATTACTAAAATCGGACCGGGCGAATGCCCAGATGCGGTCAAAGCGATCATCGAAGTACCGCTTAACTCGAACATCAAATATGAGATCGACAAAGAATCAGGTGCTGTTGAAGTGGACAGAGTTCTCTATTCGGCTATGCACTACCCTGCAAACTACGGATTTGTAGCCAACACACTCTCAGACGACGGTGACCCGGCAGACGTTCTTGTGCTTTGCGACTATCCGCTTCAGGCAGGTTCTTACATCAAATGTAGACTGGTTGGTGTATTGATGACAGAAGACGAATCAGGCGGAGATGAGAAGCTTCTTGCCGTACCGACCGAGAAGATCGACCCGACGTATGCGAAGATCCAAGACCTCGCAGATGTACCTGAGCATACACTCAACCGTATCAAGAACTTCTTCGAGACATACAAAATGCTTGAACCGAACAAATGGGTCAAAGTAAGCGGCTTTAAAGACAAAGCGGCAGCTGTCGAGATCCTTGAGAAAGCGATCAAGAATTATAAATAAGACCCAAAACATAAACGTGAACCAGTTCACGTTTATAGGGCCGAAACAAAAATGGTGAAGCAAAATGACCTACGAAGGCGACAAAGCTTCACCATCGAACCTTCTGTTTAAATCTCCAATTCCCTCTGGCGATTATCCAAATATCGGTTTACACCCTCAACGATCCCTTCTGCAATACGTTCTTGGTAGTCTTCGTCAAAGAGACGTTTACGCTCTTTGGGATTGGTGATATAGCCGACTTCGACTAGAATGGAAGGGCGGCTCGCACCTACAAGCACATAAAAAGGTGCAGGCCGCACACCGCCGTCTTTGGCATCGGGGTACTTACCTTTAACACGCTTCATAATGTTACGTTGCACATCGATCGCAAGCTTATTACTCTCTATGATCTTAGGACCGTTCAATACCGAATCGATAATGACATCTTGACTTAAGGCATCCGTTCCTTGCAGTACCGAAGCATTCTCACGTGCGGCGATCTTCTGTGATTTGGCATCACGTGTCTTTTGCAGGAAATAGGTTTCTATCCCCTCTACAATATCAAAGCGTTCTTTATTGGCAATAGCATTGGCATGAATGGAGATGAATACGTCGGCATCTTTTTTATCTGCGATACGCGTACGCTGTCCCAGTGTCAAGAAGCGGTCATTTCTTCGTGTAAGATAGACACGGTACCCTTCGCTTCTAAATTCTTTGGCTACCTTTTTTGCGATCTGCAACACGGCATCTTTCTCCAGCTGCCCTTTGCATTTAGCGCCACAATCAAGCCCACCATGCCCCGCATCGATCACGACAAGACGTGATGAACGATCCGGTCCCATACATGCACTCAAGAGGAAAAGTGCCACAAGCACCACCCCTTTAAAAATCATACTCATACTCCCCCCTCAAAATTATTTAAAGTTCTATCTCTTTTTTACGGTTGTTCAAATAGCACTGTATCCCCTCGGCGATCCCTTTGGCGATCTGTTCTTGGTAACGTCTACTAAAGAGTCTTTTCCTCTCTTTAGGATGCGAGATATACCCTACCTCTACCAGAATAGAAGGACGGCTCGCACCAACCAATACCCAAAAAGGGGCATGACGAACACCACCATCTTTAACACCTTTATAATGAGCACGTAAATTCGCCATGATCCGCCGTTGCACATCGATCGCCAATTTATTACTCTCGATGATCTTAGGGCCGTTCAAGACCGAATCGACAATGACCTTTTTACTCAAGGAGGTTCCCGCCCCCTTCAGTACCGCTGCATTCTCTCTGGCAGCAATACGTTGTGACTTCGCATCACGTGTCTTTTGTAAAAAGAAGGTCTCAACACCGTGCACTTTATAGCGCTTACGTTTAGGTACGGAGTTTGCATGGATCGAAATAAAGACTTTTGCATCTTTCCTATCGGCAATATGTGTACGCTGAGGGAGCTTTAAGAACTTATCACTTCGTCTTGTCAGATAAACACGATATCCTCGCTTCTTCAGCTCTTTTTCCACCTTTTTGGCAATTTGCAGAACCAGATCTTTCTCTTTCTTTCCTCCGGCAACAGCACCGCTGTCATGACCGCCGTGCCCCGCATCGATCACGATCACCTCACCCGTTCCTCTTGCATAGATATTTTTAGATGCAGGCATGACCCTAGCGCGTTTAACCCCTGCGGGTTTCTTTTGGGTATGCTGATGTCTTTTATGAGAGACTGCTACGGGTGTCTTCTTCTTTTTTGGCTTTGAAGAGGTAACGGGAATCGGTTTCACCTTGAAAGGCGGAAGCGGGATATGGTAGGCATTATAGGCAAAAAGCGGACGGTAAGGGTTACAGCCATACCCTTTCCCTGTCTCCAAAACGACACGAACCGTATTTTTCTTATATTGTGATATACGTATAGAGCGGCAATGGGAGCTCTTTAGCCCTTTTGCGATGTTACTGCGTTTCACTCTTGCATCAGGAATATCGAATACTTCACGGTAGGGATGCGTCAGTGCAAAGTGCTTGATCTTACTTTTGTTGTAAGCTTTATCGAAGTGTAGGCGCAGTTCACCCCTTTTGATCTCCGCTTTTTCCAAAACGGCAATGGATGCCAAGAGCATCGTGCTGCCAAGAAGCAGCCACAAAATCAAAAGTTTCATGAACCTCACGCTACTTCTCTTCTCCGTTCATCAGTTTATCCATCAACTCTTTGACGGTGATGATCTCATTGAGTTTGTATCCGTTCGCTCCGGTAAAGAAAAGTCCTGTTTCGGCAATGCCGTCATAAGCATCGGTCAGTCTGTCGGCGATACAGTACCCGACCACTTTCGCCTCTTCACCGCGGTTACACGGTGTGACACAATTGGAGATACATGCGATCTTCGGCGCAGTTCCCTCTTCGATGCGTTTATGAAGCTCGGACTTCACACCACGCGCAGGGTATCCGACCGGTGATTTGAAGAGTTTAATGTCTTCTTCTTTGGCATCGATGATCTTCTGCTTCATCACTTCGCTTGCGTCACACTCGACCGTACCGATGAAACGGGTTCCCATCTGTACGCCGCTGGCACCCAGTTCGATCATTTTGACGATATCATCATGATCCCAGACCCCCCCTGCTGCGATCACGGGGATGTCACCCCAGTTCTTCGCCTCTTCTACTACCGGTGGCAAGATCGCTTCGAGTTGGTTCTCAGGCAAGAAACACTCTTCATACTTGAACCCTTGGTGTCCGCCGCTGAGCGGTCCTTCCACAATGACCGCGTCCGGCAATCTGTCATGTGTCTTCTTCCAGCGACGGCAGAGAATACGCAACGCTTTTGCCGTAGAGACGATAGGGATAAGTGCTACTTCAGGGTAGTCCTTTGCCGCTTCGGGCATCGTTAGCGGAAGTCCCGCACCGGTGATGATCATATCGGCACCCGCTTCACATGCATCGGTAACTACTCTGTCGTAATCACTCTGTGCATAGAGGATATTTACTGCCAAAGGCTTGTCACCGCAGATCTCTCTGGCATTCGCCATGATATGCTTGAGTGCTCTGGCAGAGTAGAAGTTCTCCGCCTCTAAAGGACGATGCTCTTTGCCTATCATCTCATCCGGCTCAAGATACATACGATTTTTATATGCACCTGTTCCTACGGCAGAGACAACACCCAGTCCACCCTCTTTACTCACCGTTCCTGCAAGCTGATCCCAAGAGATCCCGACACCCATACCACCTTGAACGATCGGCTTTTCGATCGTATGCTTTCCAATCTTCATCGGTTTTAAAGTCATGACTACCCCACTTTCACTTTTGCAAATTTACGTTTTCCAACTTGTAAGATGTACTCTCCGCTTGAGAGGTTCTTCTTCTCATCGGTCACCTTTTCCTGATCGACACGCACCGCACCCTGCTTGATGTCACGTCTTGCCTGAGAGGTTGAAGGCTCGATACCCGCTTCCACCAACGCTTTACATATCCAGATATCGGCTTCCACCTCTACTTCAGGCATATCGTCAGGCAGCTTGTTGGCTTTGAATACCTGATCGAACGCCACTTTTGCCGCTTTTGCCGCCTCTTCATCATAAAAACGTGCCACAAGCTCCATCGCAAGGTTCTCTTTGGCAACTTTGGGGTGCAGCTTACCTTCAGCCACGTCGGCTTTCATCTGTGCGATCTCTTCAAGACTCTTTTCACTTAAAAGCTCATAGTATCGCCACATCAACTCATCAGAGATGGAGAGTGTCTTGGCATAGATGTCATTGGGCGCTTCAGTAATACCGATGTAGTTGTTCAGCGATTTACTCATCTTCTGCACACCGTCAAGCCCTTCTAGAATAGGCATCATCAAGACCGCCTGCTCTTTACCTACGTTGTAGGTTCGTTGAAGGTGTCTTCCCATCAAAAGGTTGAACTTCTGATCGGTCCCGCCTATTTCGATGTCAGACTTTAATTCAACCGAATCATACCCTTGCAGCAGAGGATAGATGAATTCGGAGATGGAGATGCTCTGCCCTGCCTTGTAACGCTTTTCAAAGTCATCACGCTCCAGCATACGGGCAACGTTGAACGTAGTGGTCAGGGTGACCATACCGGCAGCACCCAACTTCTCAAGCCACTGAGAGTTGAATACCACATCCGTCTTCTCTTTATCCAAAAGATTAAAGACTTGATCGGTATAGGTCTTTGCATTGGCAAGGATCGTCTCCCTGTCAAGCACTTTACGCGTTTCACTCTTTCCGGTCGGGTCACCGATCATCGCGGTAAAGTCACCGATAAGAAGTTGGATACGCCCACCATGCTTCTGAAAAAGGCTCAGCTTCTGCAACAGTACGGTATGTCCAAGATGCAGATCCGTACCCGTCGGGTCAAACCCCGCTTTGACCGTATAGGTCTCACCTGTTTCATAAAACTTCTTTACAAGTGCCTCGATACGCTCCATATCGATGATCTCGGCAGTTCCTCTTCGGATCTCATCTAACGCTTTTTCTACCATTGTGTTCCTTCTTCATCATAATAGTGGTTATTTATTGTTATATGCATCGTCCAAGCTTGTGATCTCAATAAGCTTGAAGTGTTGAGAGATCTTCTCTTCGATCAAACGCTTTTTAGACTCCGTACTCTCAACCTCGATCTGACAATACTCAGCACTTTCGGAGTTCTTGATCCCCAGTTCGATACTCACGACGTTCAGATCCAATGCACTCAACTTGGCAAGCAGGTCCGCCAATACTCCTTTTTGGTTCTGTAGACTGATGATCAGTCGATAGCGGGAGAGTTTAGTGTTCCGCCAGTCCACAAAGAGCATAGGCTCGGCATGCAGGATCTTCGCATATGCCTTCTTGCACAATTTATGGTGTATAATAGCCTTACTGTCCTTATAAAAAGCAACGATCAGGTCCCCAACTTTAGGATGACAGCAATAATCGAACTCCACTCCCTCTATAGGCTTGTTGGTATAGAACTGAAAATGCTCTATCTCTTTGATCTGCGGGCGTTTATAACCTTTTTTGAGCAACTCCCAGAAACGTACCTCCTTCGCACCGATATATGCTGCAAGCTTATGGATCACCTCTTTGAAATATGCCAACTGCGTAGGGAGTTTGTGGATCGTCTCCGCCAATCCCATATCTTCGATACGTTTCTTGATCGCATCGCTGCTTTGATCAAAAAGGGTCGCCAAAATATTGTAAGCGGCAAACGTATCTGTCTCTTTGAGTCTCGCACGGCACATACTGCGTATGCCCTCTTTGGCTTTAGAGGTCTTCACCGCATCTTGCCAAGAGCAATGCAGATGCGGCATCTCATCTTTGATGATACGGACGATATCACCGTTTTTCAAGACTGTCAGCAAAGAGGCCTTTTGCTTGTTGACCAGTGCACCTGAAGCGTGTGCGCCCACCTCAGAGTGGATCGCATAGGCAAAATCGAGTGCGACCGATCCTTTAGGAAGCGTATAGTAGTCCCCTTTAGGTGAAAAGACCGTGATATCTTCGGAGAAGAGGTCGCTCTTTGCCAATTCGTAGAACTCTTCGACCGACTCGTTCTGATAGCAAAGTCCCTCCAACCACTGTAGATTGACACTGTTACTTCCTTCTTTATATTTCCAATGTGCCGCAACCCCGTACTCCGCCAAACGGTGCATCTGCTTGGTACGTATCTGTGCTTCAACGATACCTTCTTCATTGAAAAGTGTCGTGTGGATAGTCTTGTAACCATTCTCTTTAGGCACGGCGATATAATCTTTGAATCGAGAGATAAGCGGTGTAAAGTTCAAATGCATCAGACCAAGAACCTTGTAACACTCCAAAGGCTCTGCTACAATAATACGAATGGCAAGAAGATCCAGTACTTCATCGATACTTACCCCTTTTCGGTGCATTTTCAAATAGATGGAGTAGTAGTGCTTGACCCGTCCGATGATCTCGAACTGCCCCTGTGCGAACCCTTGTTTCTCCATCATCGTCGTTACTTTTTGAATGAAGGCATTGAGCTTGAACTGTAGATTTTGTGCATTTGCTTGGATATACTCATCTATCTTTGCATAATCTTCCGGATAGATATAGTAGAAACTCAAGTCTTCAAGATGGTTCTTTAGACGGGAGATACCCAAACGGTGAGCGATGGGCGCATAGACCACCAGCGTCTCTTCGGCTATACGTTTTTGTTTTTCAGGACGAAGCGCATCGAGTGTCAACATATTGTGCATACGGTCACATAGTTTGATCACCAATACCCTGATATCCTTGATCGATGCGACCAGCATCTTTCTGAAGGTCAATGCCGAAGAGATAAGCCGTTCATCCGACCCTGAGGGGATCAACTTCTCATCGCGTATCTCTACGATCTTGGTCAATCCCTCAACCATATGCGCTACATCCTCTCCGAAACGACTGACGATATCTTCAAGTTCATACGGGGTATCTTCTACAACATCATGCAGCAGTGCCGCCTGCACCATCAGTTCGTCATTGGAGATAGATGCGGTGATCGCTGCGACAAGAATAGGATGGACAATATAGGGTTCACCGCTTTTTCGTGTCTGCCCTTCATGGGCATGGATCGCAAATGTCAGTGCCTGTTCTGTTGTTTGGGAGTGCATGGGAAGTTGTTCCCATAGAAGTACAGTAGCCTCTTCTATCGTATGGATATCTTTGACTGTAGAGAGGAATGCATCCAAGGGGAACTACCCCTCAAGAGAGACGATGAGCTTACCTTCTGCGATCTCACGCAATGCGATATCCGTATGTTTTACAAGTTTTGGGTCAGCATCGACCAAAGGCTCTGCACCCTTAGCGATCTCTTCCGCTCTTTTTCCTACGGCATTGGCCAAAAGGTACTTATCGAAATCGACTCTTTCCAATGCTTTTGCTGTTAACTGTTCTGTTCTCATTATTCTCTTATCCTTGCAAATATATTATTTATTTTACGATCGAGCAGAGGCTCATATCGCCTTTAATGATCGAAAGGAGGTTACCCTTCTCGAACATATTACATACAACGATCGGAAGACCGTTCTCTTTTGCCAATGCGATAGAAGTATCATCCATCACTTTAATGTGGTCGTTCAACGCCTGATCGTAACTAAGCGTATCGAGCTTGACCGCATCATCGAACTTGTTCGGGTCTTTATCGTAGACACCGTCCACTTTTGTCGCTTTAATAAGCAGATCCGCATCGATCTCGGAAGCTCTCAATGTCGCTGCCGTGTCAGTCGTAAAGTATGGATTACCCGTACCACCGGCAAAGACCACGACACGCCCTTTATCAAGATGACGCTTCGCGCGTCTGACAATGAACGCTTCACCGATCTCCTGCATGTCGATCGCCGTCTGCAAACGTGCGGAGATACCTGCATGTTCCAAGGCTTCTTGAATGGCAACACCATTGATGACGGTTGCCAACATTCCCATGTAATCACCACTGGTACGCTTGATGATCCCGTCAGCAGCCGCACTTACACCACGGATGATATTACCACCGCCGACAACGATCCCGACCTGTACGCCATTGTCAACAAGCTCTTTGATCTCACCTGCAATAAAATTGAGGATCTTCGTATCGATCCCATAGCCTTCTTTACCCGCTAATGCTTCACCGGAGAACTTTACCAATACTCTTTTCGTCACAGATATGCCCCTTATATAATTTCGCGATTATACTCTATTCTTGGTTAGGAGGCGTTTAAACCGTTTAGAGACGGATCAGTTTCAAAGGGTCAATATGTTTAGAATTCTTCGTCGCTTGAAAGATCAGTTTTTTCTTCACTTTGCCGACAACATACCCCTTTTTGATCTTACTGCCTACATGTATGGTCGGTGCGATCTTGGAGAGTCCGGCGTAGACCGTATGCATTTTACCTCTATGGGCAACGACCACGACTCTTCCAAGCATACTCGACTTCCCGGCAAAAACTACTTTTCCGTTTAGAATATTCTTCACTTTTGCAGGGGAGGTCGGTGCCAGTAACGTGACCGACTCGTTAAATATCTTGATTTTGTATATCGGATCGACATACGTACCAAACTTCTTGACCACCTTTGCGCCTGCGATAGGAGAGATGGTCTTCGCTCCACGATACCGATAGACAGCCTCTTTCTTATAGGAGGAGTTGATATTGCGAACACGACTACTCTCTTTTGCCAATTTCTTCTTCTCTGCCTCAGCCTCTTTGGCAGCAAGGCGGGCTTTCTTTCTTGCCTCCTCTGTTTTGGCACGGCGTAGCGCCTCTTTTGCCTTACGCGCCTTCTCTTTGGCTCTTGCTTTGGCAAGACGCAATTTCCGTTTACGCTCCTTCTCTTTTCTCAATGCCTCTTTTCGTGCCGCTGCACGACGCTTCGCCTCTTCGACCTCTTGCTTTCGAAGGATATTCAGCTTTGCCAATGTTGCACGCAGGGCATTCTGCTTGTCAACGATCTTTTGAAGTTTTGCCGTATACTTCTCTTCATCTTCAGAGAGACGTTTTAGCAGTGCCTCTTTCTGTTTTTTCTTTTGTGCATAGGATTCTCGTTTCTGAATGATACGCTCTATCTGCTTCTTTGTACGCTCACGTAAACTTATGGTATCGCTTTTACGCCGTTTCAGACGACTGATATCCCCTTTGAGCGACTCGAGCATTTTTGCATTCTCCGCTTTATAAGCCTGATAGACTTCTTGGTCGATAATGGACTTACGGGTAGGTTCATGTGCCTTTTCCATTGCAAACACTACAGAGAATCTCTCGGAGAGTAGGGAGATAAACTGTTTCTCTTTCTTTTTCAGCACCTCTTCTGTTTGTTGCAACTCTGCTTCAGATGCCTTAAGACGCTTCTTCAGCTTGCGATAGGTCGCTTCACTTTCACTCTGATCCTTACCAAGTGCATCGATCTTCTTCTCGAGATAGGTTATCTCTTTTTCTGCAGCCTTGATATCCTTTGCGATCTTGTCTAAACGTCGGGCTGCACGTTTTCTCTCTTTTTGTGTTTTACTCAAGCTCTTTTGGGAGGATGATATCTTCTTTGTCGTTGAACTCGCTCCCCATAACAATAAAGAAGGGAAAAGGATCAGAAAGAGTAAGCGCTTCACTCCTCTTCTCCTTTCGCACTGAATACGACCATATAGACCGCAATGATCACCAACAGTAGTGCAACACCCAATAAGATCGCCATATCGGTCATCTTGAAAAGTTCGTTCTGTTTCTCCACCATCAGATCGATCCCACTTTGTGCCGCCCAAACGAACTTCACATATAAAAAGACCCCGCTTGTCAACATCGTTGCGATAAAAGCATCAAAGATCGCTACTTTAAAGAGCACCCCCGAACGCAGCATCAGCGGTGCCCCGAATATCTCCATCACACGCATACGCTCTTGATGGGCATACTTCCATATCTCCATCTGTTTGATGATCAAAAAGAGACTGACGATCCCCATAAACCCGATAAAGACCTTTAAGAGAAATTTGATAAAGGAGAAGAGCCTGTATGCAGAACTGTAGCTGCTTCCAAATGTCTCTACACGCTTGACCACAGGGTCTTTCTCCAGATCCTCTTTAATATGCTCAAGCTCTCTTGTACCAAGATAACTGTCCAGTCCTACATTATAGAAGTATGGCAAAGACTTCAATATCTCCGCCTTGCTCTCTTTGCTGATCCCCTGTGCTGCTTCCGAAACGATACTCTCTCGCTTGATCGCTTTCATCGATGCAATATGGTCATTATGGGCTCGGAGCTGTTCAAGAGTAATGGGTTTACGGGTGACGACCAGCATGGTATAGCCCTCTTTCAATCCCTTCTCATATGAGTCTGTCGTGCGGTCGAACACCAAATAGAACTCGATCCCCAACAAGATCGCCATCAATGGCAAAATAAACATTAAGTGATTTTTAATGAACTTCATAAACACCCTTGCTTTCAATAATAAAATGACGGTAAGGTAGAGAGAAGATTGTTGGTATTTTATGGGTTACAACCAGTACGGTGGTCTCCAACTGCTGACAAGCGTTCTCCATTAGATCCCAGATGACATTAGAGGAGTAATCATCGAGGTTCCCCGTCGGTTCATCTGCCAGAATCAGAACAGGGTTCTTCGCCAATGCACGTGCCACACCCACGCGTTGCTGCTCTCCACCACTTAGCTCCAAAGGATACTTATCGGCATATTCGGCAAGCTTTACATGCTTTAAAAGCCTGTGTGCTTGTGTGTTTTGCACATCAATGGAGTATCCTGCGATCATTAACGGCAATACGACATTCTTAGCGACCGTCCACTCATTGATCAGCTTATAGTCTTGAAAGATAATACCCATATGGGTACGCAGTTCTTGTAGCTTTTTAGGCTTGACATTGGCAAGGTCGACCCCTCCGATGATCAAATTTCCTGACTTTGGCTTAAGCTGTCCGTAGAGCGCTTTTAGAAGTGTCGATTTCCCCGATCCGCTAGGGCCGGTAATAAAAACGAAATCTCCTTTTCTAATATTGAAACTGGCATTCTTGATGATCTCTTTACGACCGTTATCATACGCTAAGGTCAGGTTTTTTGCACTAATGACGTTCGACATGACTGAGTAACTCCACGATTTTTTGATGGGCCTTTGCATTGACACTGGTCTTTACAGGAGGAGAAACAAAATAGCGGCATCCATCCTCTTGAAGCAAAATATACTTATGCTCAGGACGATCGAAACTACCGAATGAACACTTGATCAACCAACGTGTTTTATTGATCTTGTAGCATCGTTCGATATGCACGAAGTAATCCTCTTCCACCACTGCCTTCTTCGGCAGAGCATCTTCTATCCCTTTCTGATATTTTACAATATTAAAATTAAAGTTACTTATCGGTTCTTTCGGTTCAGAAACCTCTTTGGCTGTAACATAGACATCATAGATATCCTTCTCCATCTTAAGCCAACGTGCCTCATATTTACTCGTTACTTCCAAGGCTTCGTTCTTACGCACCTCTACTTCAATCTTCGGTACGGCAAAAAAGGTCTCCAGCGCATACCAGAAATAATTATTACTATCGGTACGAAGCTCCAATCGCCCACCCTGTCGCAATACACGTAAAGACTCCGCCAAGAATGTCGGACTGATCACACGACGATGCGGCTTTTTGTCCCAAGGTACAGGAAAGTGAACGAAGATCTTTTCCAAAAGGTTGGATGGAAGCATCTCCAAAAAGAGCCTTGCATCATAATTGACCACCCAGATATTCTCCAAGCCCTGAAGTGCGATCTGTTTTAATACCTGCTGTGCCGATGGGGTATGGATCTCCAAGCCGATAAAGAGCGTATCTGGATGTTTTTTCGCCTGATAGAGCAGATGTCTTCCCGAACCGAACCCTACTTCTACAGAGACCTTCTCAAAAGGAAATACAATAGACTCGAAATCTTCGATCTGTTTCTCATACTCTGAAGCGAAACGGCTCTCTTTATGCTGTGTGATATTTGAGGAGATGATCTCAAGATTGAGTTCTTGGGCTACACGAGCCAACGCTTCTTTAAGCAGGTTGACTTTTAGCGGACGCGTCACCTTGTCATATTTAATAAGTACTTCATCATCGAACTTCTTTACTTGCAGTAAGAATTCTCTTTGGTCGATGACCACACCCCAAAGTTCATCTCCACGGTTATATGAGGTTGCACGGAACGTCAAGAGTTCACTATGAGGGATCTTCTCCTCTACGATCGCGGTATCGAACGGTTTTACTTTGATATGTGGCATGGTCCAGTCCTTTGTCAAATAGAATCACATGCACGTCTATCTTGTAAACTCCTCTTTAATACGGTCGGGGGTCAATACGGTATGTATCTCATCCTCATCAAAATATTTTTCCAGATAGTTGGTCATATCATCAAAGAGCGGAGCGACGAACTCCATCGCTTTTCCTGTTACAGGATGGGTCAAATAGAGCAGATAGGCGTGCAGATATACACGGGGAATTTTATCTCTTTTGCTCTTAAAGCCATATAAAGTATCTCCAAGAATATGACGTCCCAAACTCTTAAGATGCACCCTTATCTGATGTGTTCTTCCTGTATAGAGTTTTGCTGCGACCAACTCCGTATCATGCGGTGAGGTCAAAAGCTTTCTAAATGCGGTTCTAGCCTCTTTCCCATGAGGTATAACATCCATCTTCAAGCGATTCTTGGAATTACGCCCGATAGGCTTATCGACAATGATACTCTCTTTTAACGGATGATCTATCAGTGCAAGGTAGTATCGCCCCATACTCTTATCTTGCAGTTGTAGACTCAGCTTCTCATGGGTCTTATTATCTTTTGCGATCACCAACGCCCCTGTTGTCTCTTTATCGATACGATGTACGATCCCATGCCGCTCCTCTCCACTGATAGTAGAGAGTGAAACTCCTTTGTGTACCAACCAGTCAACAAGTGTCGGCTCCTTAACGGAGGGCGCAGGATGAACGACAAGTCCACTAGGTTTGTTCACAACCAAAAGATACTCATCCTCATAGAGGACCTCTACATCAAAATCGATCTCAACAGCTTCTCTCTTTTGGGCTTCTTTGAAGGTATATGTAAGCTCATCCCCTTCTGCTACTTTAAAACTGGGTTTTGTTACTGTTTTACCATTGACCGAGACTAGCCCCTCTTTTATCAGTTTTTCAACTTGATTACGACTGACATCGAGCGTTTGTGCAAGAATTTTGTCAATCCTTCCTGAGTCAGAGACTCTCAGTTCCTCATTACTCATTACTCATTACTCATTGAAATATCATCCCTATCCCAACGTGCAGGATCGAGGAAAGTATCGTCATGGATATGTTTAAATGATGCTTTGATCATCTTGAACATCTCCTTGTTCTCCTTCTCCATCTCATAGAGCCACGCTTTGGTCGATGCTCTTGCATGCGGCATCTTGACATCTTTCAACATAGCCGGACACGCTTCATCACCAATGACCTGCAAGTTATTCTCTGTTGCAAAATCCCTCAGTTGACGTTCTCGTACCTGTATTAACGGACGGATCAGATGAAACCCTTTTCCTGTCTTGTAGATAGGTGCCATGCTTCTTAACGTACCGTTGTAGAACATATTCATAAAAAAGCTCTCGACCGCATCGTCGAAATGGTGCCCCAGTGCCACTTTGGTAAACCCCCCTTCTTGTGCAAAAGAGTAGAGTGCCCCTCTACGCATACGTGAGAAGTAGGAGCAGAACGATGAATTCTCTCTTATCGTTTCATGTGATATCTCATAGATATTCGTATCGTATACCGTATGCTTTATGCCATAACGTTTACAATGCTCGACAAGATAATCGTAGTGTTCATCGGGCATACCGTACTTTACCGTACACGCCTCAAATTCAAAATTGAAAGGGGCATGCTTTTGAATATATTTCAATGCATGTACCAGTGCAAGAGAGTCTTTCCCCCCGCTCAGACCGACGAGAACCTTGTCCCCTTCTCCGATAAGACGGAACTCTACATTGGTCTTCCCTATTATCTTCAATAATTTCTTACTCATAGGGATCGTCTCACCCTCTGCTTTACGTACTCTTTTATTTGTTTCGTTCTCTGCCATGATTCTCTTCTGTTTTTCCAATACTGTGATTTCTCTTAGCAAACTGCTCTATCTACATAAAAGGAGTTTGGTAAAAGACGGGTACTCTGACCCGCCATTGGCATCATACTGTCACGACGCTTCAGCGATCGCTTCGACCATAGAGAGAATGAAATCCGCACTGATCTGGGCAGAGCTTTCCAAAAACACATCGAAGTTGAAACTTGCATCCATATCGGCACTATCGGAGATAGCACGCAAGATAAAGAACGGTATGTTCAAGGCATGACATACTACGGCAACACTCGCCCCCTCCATCTCAAGTGCATCCGCTTGGAAAGTCTCACCGATCCACGTCTTACGATCAGGATCCGCAACGAACTGGTCTCCCGTTGCAATAATACCTTCTTTCAAAGAGAGCTCTTTTGCCTTAGCGACTTCCTTTGCGATATTGCGTAAGTTCACATCTGTCGGGATACATACTTCACCTTCAGGTACATACCCAAAAGGGTGACCGAATGCTGTAATATCAAGATCATGCTGACATAGACCGTCAGCAATGACAAGATCCCCGATCTTCAGGTCATCCGAGATCGCACCTGCCACACCGCTAAAAAGCAGCATATCACACCCGAACTTCTCAATGAGGATCGTAGCAGTGAGCGTAGCAAAGACCTTCCCGATCTTAGAGTAGGCAACAACGACATCCTGTCCTTGATATGTCCCCTCATAGTAGGTGTTGTTCGCATAAAGGTTCGCCGTTACATTATCGAGTTTTGCTATAAGCGGCTCTATCTCTTCAGGCATTGCCCCCATGATCGCAATTCTATTAGGCTTATCCAAGTTTCGCTACCTCTTCCAGTGCATTGGCAAGCGACTGCATATCTGAAACGACAAAGTGTGGCTTCTTCGTTGCTTTTCTATTCAAGCCTTTGAGAACACCTCCATGACCGAACTCGATATAACAGTCAATCTCATCGTCGAACTTGGCAATGGATTGCTTGTAGAGTACCGGAGAGACCAACTGTTTAGGAAGAAGTTCCAACGCTTCCTCTTTGCTCATGTACTTTTCTGCCGTTACGTTAGAGACAACCGGTGCTTTGAACTCATCTTTCAGCACTTCATTCAACTTCTCTGCCAAAGGTGCCGTCGCACTCTCAAGAAGCGGGCAGTGACTTGCAACCGACATATTCAACAGCATTGCACGTCTTGCTTTTGCCTCTTTTAGGATCGGCTCTAGTTTTTGAAGGTCCGGTTTCAATCCTGCGATCACGATCTGCCCCTGCGCATTATAGTTCACAGGCCACACCTTCATCCCTGCATCACGTTGCTCTTGGCATATCTTCTCAACAGTCTCGTCATCCAATCCCAAAGAGACAAGCATTCCAACATCTTGCCCTTCACACGCCTCTGCCATCAGTTTTCCTCTCAAGTTCACCAATGCGACCGCATCGATAGGATCCAACGCTCCAACCGCTGTCAATGCAGAGAACTCACCAAGAGAGTGTCCCAAGGCATACACCGGTTTAATAGGCATCTCGTTCTCAAACAATCTATGTGCAATAGCAGAGACAAGTAAAATGGCCGGCTGTGTAAACTCTGTCTTTTCGAGATTGTCGTTCTCCGTAAAGAGTAATGACTCAAAGTCGATCCCCGTTTTCTCACTCGCATCCGCGATCATCTTTCTGGCGATCTCGGAGTTCTTGAAGAAATCCTCACCCATTCCTTTGGCTTGGGACCCTTGCCCCGGAAATAAAAATGCACATTTTACTGACATCTATGCTCCTTGCTTTTATCATGATAATTTGTTTTATTTTACCATGTTTCTCTTTAACAGCGTTTGCGAATACGCGCGACAAGCGCGTCTCCGTTGAGTAACACCATCGGTTTATCCTCTACGAAACGGTAGCATTCTTTAGTAAATTCACTGGTCGTGACGATATAGACTTCATCCACCTCATATTCATGCATCAACCCATACATTTCACGCACGACCTTGACCGTGACCTTCCCATCCTCATACTTCTTACACTGCACAATCGCTCGTTTCATCCGCTTCTTCATATGAATATCGACACCCCCGTCCGCCCCTTGCGTCGTAGTCTCGAACACATGCCAACCCTCTTTCTCAAAGAGTACGGCACATAGATGTTCGAACTCACTCCAACTGAGTCTTTTCAAACGTTTGAGCCGACGATGTTTACAAAGATAGCGTTGCTTCACATCTCTGCCTATCCAGCGAAAGAGCTTCCAAAAGGACAGAAGGGAAAAAAAGAGTAACAGTGCGATAGAGTAGATCTGTATATCGGTAAAGTGCTGCATAAAGGGAAGTATAGTCAAATAAGGTATAGGAGGGCTAAAATCTGTCAAATTGACAGGCTTTTAGCTACTTTTTCAAATAAGTTTCAATCTCTTTGAGAAGTTTTTTAAGCTCAAGGTGGAATTTCCCCGTATAGACCGGTAGCATATCAAGATTATCATAGACAAAAAGCAATCCAATACGCTCCGCGATCTTCGCCATACGTTCCGCTCCTATCTGTTTGGATCGTTTCTCAAGGTCAATTGCGAACTCTTTGATCTGCCAACTTGCTTTGTTCTTAACGATCTCTCTAAAGTAGTAATCCGATTTTCCGAATGCCTCTACATACGACTCAAGCTCTTTAACATAATCAACTCCCATCTGTTTACATCGATCCTGTCCATACTCACGATTGAGCACTTTGAGGCTTGATTCTTCCTCTTTTGTCAGCGGTACCGGTATCTCTGCTGAGATACTGTTCTTTACAGGAATATACGGGGCGATCTCCTCTGCCTCCATATATGCCTCTTCACTTCTTCTAAAGGCATCGATGATGTATTTTTCCATATTGATCACCGGTTTTTGCATCTCTTTTTTGATCTTTCTCTCTTTAACATCCTTCTCAAAGAGTGAGATGATCAACTCAAAGATACTCTCCTGCATCACAGGTTTGACCAATGAAGCACTAACGAAATCTTTATTTACCACCTCTGTGTTATAGACATCCTGGAGTACGACGAATTTGAAATCCTGCTCTTTTTGAACCGTTCTGACCAACTGCTCGATACCCTCGGTCACCAGTGCTTCATCCAGTACGAAAATATCGTAGTGTGCGAGGTTGCTACCACGTTTCTTATACTCTTCCGCACCCACATCAACCTCATATAGGAAATATTTGAACATCTTCTTCAAACTGTTTGCAACGATCTTACTCTTTGAGATGATCAATACTTTTTTTCCAAGCATACCGATATCCGGTAATCTATAGTAGCGTCTGTTTCCGATATCTTGCAGTTTGAAAGGTACTGAGACCGTGATTTTGCTCGTCTCCTCCTCATACTTCACTTCTCCATCAAGCTTCTCTAACGGAAGCTTCAAACGTGCTTCAAAGAAACTCTCTGCCTTCTCTTTGGAGATATGGGTATCTTCCACTTCAAACGAGATGAACTCTTGATAGAGAAAATCCTCCGGTGCGCGAAGATGAAGTATCACTTCATGGTTAGGTGTGTTTTGGAATACGAACTTCAAAAGTTGAGAGAGTAGATGTGTGACCGTTTCGACATCTCCTTTCAACTCTTTAGGGATCGTGGTATCGATATCATAGACCAATTCTATCTGCTCATGTGTACGAACCCCCTCCAAAGCGGCGAAGATCGTCATAAGCACCATATTAATATCGAAGAATTTCTCTATTTTTTTCATACTACTACTCCCGTGTGTAATCACTCATTATAATGATTATAACCTATATAGTTGAAAAATGAGAAAAAATAAGAAAGGAAAAGAGATAGAGGAAAGAAGAAAAGAGTCAAACGACTCTTTTTGAAACAGCAAAATGCCATTATTTTAGTGTCCGCAACCGCAAGAACCGCTTTCGCAATGCTCTTCACCACCACCGACTTGTCCGCTTGCCGCTTCCTCTTCCGTTGCTTCTCTGTTAGAAAGCACGGTAACGGAGAACATCAAGTCTTTACCAGCCAATGGGTGATTGAAGTCGATCGTTACTTCTTTATCGTTAAACGATTTTACCGTTACTTGTACAGTCTCACCGTTCTCACCCTGTCCGTAGAGTGTCATTCCTTCTTTAAGATCAACACCTTCGAACTGCTCGATTGGAAGTGTCTGTACCGCTTCAGGGTTCACTTCACCGTAAGCATCTGCTGCTTTGACAAGAATGTCCGCGCTCTCACCCTCTTTCATTCCTACAAGCGCATTTTCAAGACCTGGGATAATATGCCCTTTTCCTGTAATGAACTCTAAAGGCTGTGCCCCTTTATTCGTATCGACAACCTCGTTGCTTCCTGCTTCTTTTACTTCGTACTCAATGCCTACAACACTGTTTTGTGCTTCAATTGCCATAAAATAGTTCCTATTGTTAGATTTTGTGCCATTTTATCTAAGCAAACTTTACTCCGCCTTATACCCTTAACGGTAGAGGTGAAAATTCTCCGGCGTGATCTGGGGATAGCCTTGCGCTTTGAACTCCGATACTGCTTCAGGGAGTGTTTTACGCTCATCACCACAATAAAAAAGTGCGATACCCAATCCCATTGCTGCTTTTACCGCACCCGGTCCGGCATGTGGTGTCAAGACTGCATCCACACCCAAAGCGTGAAGTACCGAAAAGATCGCCGGTCCGGTAGGATCTTCGTTCACGATCACCTTCATCTCATTGCTCTCATCATCAAAGATCCCGAAATACTTTGCTTTACCAAGTACTTTCGTGATCGCACTCTCCTCTTTTTGCATCTTCAACGGTGCTGCGAATTTCATACTTTCTCCTTTAAAATAATAATGTAGAATAATAACACTATTTATTTAATCTTATGGACGTGTCTCCCCATGTCCGTAGATCTTATACTTATATGTGGTCAATTCACTCACACCCATTGGCCCTCTGGCATGCAGTTTATTGGTACTGATCCCCACTTCCGCACCAAAACCGAACTCTCCGCCATCGGTAAACTGTGTCGAAGCGTTCAGGTAGACACATGCCGCATCCACACCATTCAAAAAACGTTCAGCGGTCGTATAGTTCTCCGTAACGATCGCTTCGGAGTGTTGTGAACCGTAACGGGCAATATGTGATACTGCCGCATCAACACCATCGACGACCTTAATGCTTAGAGTATTATCCAGATACTCCGTATCGAAATCTTCTGCCGTAGCCTCTTCGACGTTAATGATCTCGCACGTACGTTCACACCCTTTAAGCTGTGTTCCCTGTGCATCAAACACCTCTTTGATACGAGGAAGTACCTCTTCGGCAATAGTCACATCGACAAGCAAAGTCTCCATCGCTCCACATATCCCCGTACGGCGACACTTGGCATTAAGCACGATATCCAATGCCTTTTGCATATCAGCATCTTCATCGATATAGGTATGACAAAGCCCCTTGTCATGCTTGACAACCGGTACGGTCGCATTGCTTGCGACATATCGGATCAACGCTTCACCACCACGCGGTACGATAAGGTCGACATAACGGTCTTGTTTAATAAGCTTCGCTACCCCTTCTCGCGAACTATCAGGTAAGAGTGCGATCGCCGCTTCTGGAAGCCCGTTCGTGTGCAAGACCTGCTGAAGTACTTTGGCAATAGCACGATTGGAGTGCTCTGCCTCCTTACCCCCTTTCAAGATCGCGACATTCCCACTCTTAAAACAGAGTGCCCCCACATCAGCCGTTACATTCGGTCGAGACTCATAGATCACACCGATCACACCGATAGGTACAGAGACCTTCTCTATCTTAAAGCCTGCATCGGCATACCAACCGTCCAGTACTCGTCCTACCGGTTCTTTAAGCACTGCGATCTGTTCAATAGCAACCGCCATTGCTTCGATACGCCCCTCATCTAAAAAAAGTCTGTCTTTAAGCGCAGAGCTAAGGTTATTAACCTCTGCTTGTGCCATATCAAGCTTATTTGCCTCAATGATCGAAGCTCGATCAGTACGCAGTGCTTCTGCCATAGCTTTTAATATCTCATTCTTCTTCGCACCGCTTAGTGTTGAAAGTACACGACTCGAAGCTTTAGCCTGCTGTAAAAATCTTTCCATAATATCCGATCCTTGCATTTAAAATTGAGTAATTATAGCAAATTCGCCATTAGCCCCTATAATACTGCATTAAACGTAAAAAGCTTTGATAACCGAACTCCTCTGAAAACTTTTGGTAGTACACTTCCGTAATTTTAGGATAGCACTCTAACGCCTTGAGTATCATTTGTGCAAAAAGATTACTATCGTATGATTTCACAATAAACTTAGAAAGTTCATCTATCATCACTTCATCAATTCCCTTTGAAGCATAAGTGGTTACAACCGGTGTATGGAGAATAAGTGCTTCGACAATTACACGCGGTAATCCTTCCGAAAGAGAAGTCGAGACTAATAATGATGCCTGAGAGATATAAGGATATGGATTTTTTTCATACCCTACAAATACAATACGCTCTGTTAACCCATACTGTTTTACCAATTTTTCCAAACGCGTTCTATCTTCTCCGTCACCAACAATAAAAAGTTTATGAGGAATCTTATTTTCAATATGACGGTATGCCTCGATTAACATCTGATAGTTTTTTCTTCTGGTCAAACTTCCCACAGCAACAATCAAAGGTTCATCTAATACAATCTTTGTTGAAAGATAACGGACACTTTCAAAATCATGAGGGGCATAAATAACGGTTTTACTCTGAACTGGTATACTTAGAACATCCGTAATATTATCCAACACCGATTTGGAAATTCCTATTAATTTTTCATGAAGATACTTTTTCTCAAGACGTTTACGTTGTTTATAGCGCTTCCATAACCACCCCTTGATCTCCCAAGTATTATGTACCGTTATATAATAAGGTTGACAATACATTTTCAGCACAGGCTTCATATATTCGGCATTCAATAAAAAAAGATCATATACATTTCCCTTCAGATATGTTGCAAGTGATCTCTTTTTCCGATCTAAAGAATCTCCCTCTAAGTAAATAATTCCATCCTCTTGCACAGAGGTACGGTCTAAGACATAAAGCGTAACCGCAATTCCTCGTTTGCGAAACATCCGGAACCATAAAAGATAGTTTTTTTGAATCCCGCCACGTCCCTCAATACTTTTAACACACATACCAATATGTTTTGTTTTTGACATTTAGAGTTTCCCCATTTCTCAGTTCTTGCTAAGATACTCTATCGTGCTTGTACTAAAAAAAGGCTTCATCTTTGTATAAACATAAAGCTTTACTACATTTAGTATGATATAATCAGCTCTACTATTACATTTTACGTAAAAAGGTGACCCCATGCAAACCATTACATTCATCGGAAACGGTACTATGGCACTTAGTATAGCAAAAGGACTAAAGCAAAAATATAATATAGAAGTGGTCGGACGTGATATGAATAAGCTCAATGCCTTTGAAAATGCATTGGGGAAAGAGGTGGAAAAATTTCTACTCAATGACTTTAACATAAATGATAGAACCATTATTCTATGTGTTAAACCGGGCAACCTTGAGAATGTTGCAAAACAGTTAAAGGGAAAAGCCAAACTTCTTATCTCTGTCTTAGCGGGAGTTCAGCTCGAAAAATTGAAAAAACACCTTAAAAGTAAAGCAACTGTTCGTGCCATGCCTAACCTTGCAGCCAGTGTAGGGGCGTCCATGACGACCCTCACAGGAGATATCGAACATAAAGAGGAAGCGGAAGTACTGATGCGAGGTGCTGGAGATGTTCTCTGGCTGGAAAGTGAAAAGGAACTCGATATCGCTACTGCACTTGCAGGATCAGGACCGGCATATCTTGCACTTATCGCAGAGGCACTTACTGACGGTGCGGTTAATCAAGGTTTAAAACGAGATGATGCAATGAGAGTGATGAGAGGACTCTTCGAAGGCTTTGGAAAACTCATTCAAGAGACACACCCCGCTCTTCTGAAAGATAGTGTTATGAGTCCCGGAGGCACAACTGCCGCAGGGTATGCTGCACTGGAACGATACCGTGTACGTGCAGGGTGTATTGAAGCGATCTCTGATGCATACCAAAAAGCACTGATCCTTTCTGGTCAATCATCCAAATAGATACGCTTCAAATCACTCTGTGCAAATGGCATATAACTATGCCGTGTAATAACCACCGGCATGCCGACTTTCGACCATCGGAAAATCACCGGCACATCTTTAGGGTCTATATGGATACAGCCGTGGGACATCCAATCGACACTTCCTTTATGCAATGCATGTCCCCACTTGGTAAATTTCATCATAAAATCCATATTGTTCACCCCACTCTCATCAGGGTAGTCCCTCGACATATGATAACGCCGTTTCTGAATGATCGGAAATACCCCGGAAGGACTACGAAACTGAGCTGCACCCGACGTGACCGCACCGCTCCACCACACCGTACCATCCCTGTCAACTGCATAAAAGCGTCCGTCACTTCCAGGTTCTCTCACCGAAACTACAATAAAGTCCTTACCTGTCAGGTCAACCCTTCGGCTTTTGCCTGTACGCAGATCATAGACTTCAAAAACGGATTTTGATAGAGGAATAAGCTCATGGCTCAAGGGCTTTGGTGGAGCAGAAGGGTCGTACGTCTCCTCTTGTGCCAAAACGAACACTCCCATCAGTACCGTCACCAGTATCGATCTTAACACACTCACAACCGCTCCACTCTCTTTTGTGCGATCTCTGCGGCTTTTGTGCCAGGGTAGTCGTTTATCACACTCTCATAAAAAAGTTTTGCCTGCTTCTTTCGTCCTTTTTTATCCAGTGATATCGCCGTATGCAATAGAAGCACGTCCATGTAACTTGCCCTATCATATAGACCTGCACTCTTCTTATAGTAGAAGATCGCATCATCATAGTGTTTGGTATAGTATGCGATCTCACCAAGATAATAATTGGATGCTGCCGATTTATAACCTTTTTCTGCAGTAATAAGAAAATCATTTTTTGCTTCGTCATAGCGCCTTTTAACAAAGGAACGAACCCCTTCACTATAGTATTTTGACAAAGGCTTGGGGGATGTTTTTGAAATGTGCGTCTCTTCTTGTAATGGGACACTCCGTTTAGCAGTGGTATGCCCTTGCCCCAAACGTCTCTCCAGTGCCTCTTTTGTCACATAGTCTCGCTTGATCTGCTCTATCGTCTGCTCCAATGATACAATAAGCTCCTTGCTTCGGCTATCATCCTTTGTTTTGGTTGATTCCTCAAGACGTGCTACAGAAGCACTCAAGCCTTCTAAAAGCGAAGTTAGCCCGTCAATACGTTCATTTTGCTCCATCACCATACGCTGTAACGCCATGATACGGTTCCGGTTCTCTTTTGCCAGATCATCACCAAAAGCAAAACAGCCTGTGGCTATAGCCATACTCACACTCCAGACTTGAAGCATCTTCATTGGACATACACCTCTTCTATACTATCGTGCCAAACGGAGGTCGACCCGTCTGTTCTGTGCATAACAGGCATCACTCTGTACCGTACAGGCAGGATTGCTCTCACCATAGCTCACCATTACCATTCTTGAAGACGGTACTCCCTGCATCGCAAGCATATCCTTGACCGCTTTGGCACGTTTAAGTCCCAATGCATAGTTGTACTCATCCGTACCGAACTCATCACAGTTTCCCTCTATCTTGATCTTCCTATCCCCGCTTTTTTGTGCAACAGCCGCATCTTTTGCAATTACACGTTCCATATCGGGAGTGATACTGTACGAATCGAAATCAAAATAGAGACTTTGGAAGCCATCTGCACTGCTGTTATACATACCGCTGTTCCCATCCAAACCGTTAGACCCGTTAGACCCGTTATATCTCTCTTCGTCGATACTGATCGTATCGGCATTATTGATATTGCTACTATCGTTACCCATATTAGGAACAGGTTGACCACAACCGCTCAGTAGCACTAAAGAGAGTGCCAATAGTACTTCTTTATATCGTTGCTTCATAATCTATCCTTTTATAAAATACTCTTTTGTTCTACCAATCAATAGACTGTATCTTCTCTCCGTCAATAGGGAAAAGAAGGCTCTGTTTGCTCTGAAGGTTAATATATCCTACGGATGAACCCTCAGCATGCTGCTTAATAAAGAGCACCACAGCACCGTTTGCCGAAAAACGTGGGAACTGATTACTCCCTGTGGTCGTTAAGGGACGGGTCTGGGTACTTTGTGTCGATGTTAGATAGAGATTGAAGGTATTATGTCCGAAAACACTACTGCTCTCTCTGCTTGCATAGATGATCTTATCGTTAAAGGCATCACATGCATTGTTATTCCTACCATGATAGACCACCTGCGAAACAGCAGATCTTCCTATACCTTTCTTAAAGATGTTCGGATACCCTAAACGGTTCGAAACAAAGACAATACGGTTCTCATCATCAATATATCTACCTCCGACATCAATACCGTTAAAGTGGGTAATACGTCTTTTGTCGCCACTGCCAAGATCTATTTCATAGATATCGGGCTGTCCGGAAGGTGCCATCGTGACCAATATCTTCTTCCCATTACGGCTCACATCGGAACAGACCATCATCCCCTCCGAAGAGGCGATCTTCTGCTTCTGACCGGTATAGATATTCAGACGATAAAGGGTCGGTACCAAACCACGGTATGAGGTGTAGTAAAAACTTCGTTGCTTGCTATCCGCCCAGACAGGGAAAAGGTTCAAACCACCACGAATAATCGTTTTTTTGTAACTGAACGTATAATCAGCCAATACGATCTCGCTATGCTTAGGTGTCGTATATTTTGCATAGATCACATAACGATTGATCCATGCAATAGAAGGGTACTTCAATAGGTCATTGAGATCAGATACGGCTTTATGTACCAAAAACGGCATTTTACTGCTGCGTGGGATTGCATAGCTCTTTCGAAAAACCTCTTTACCATCCCCTGCTTTTAACAGTCTAACGGAGAGCTTCGCACCACGGCTCTCATCAAAACGGTACTTCAGTACATACTCCTGTGCCTTTTGTGCAGGGTCGACTACACCCCCTTCATAACTACCGGTATAAGCATTAGCATCTGTCAAAAAATGTCCGGAGACCTTCAGGTCAGAACGAAAAAGTTCGAAAAGTGACGGGTGATAGACCTCAGAGCCCTCTTCCAAGGCGATACGCGTACGCTGTTCCACATCTTTTTCTATGGTCAGGGTCGCATCGACAGCAAATAGATTGATAGTGATCATCACTAAGAGAAGATACCGCAATATTGATCCTTTCAGTCTCAGAATTTCAATATGATTTTTACTATTCATTGTATCAAGTCGGAGTTAAAATCCACATTAATATGAACGAAGCTGCCAAAGATAAGAATTGATACCTTACATCATTAAAGTTGAAGTAGTAATATTAAGATCATATGATTTTATCTATTTTCTCTCTTTTTGATACATATATAGAAATACTAATAAAATGGTTAAACTTATTCACCTACAATAACACTACAAACACAACTAAAGGATTCCAATGAAAAAATATTTAAAGTACTCCGTTGTCGCTGTAGCGGCACTTCTTGCAACACCACAGCTTCATGCAACACAAGTAGAGGCACATGCACAGACAACACATACAAAACACTGGGGATACCTCGGTGACACAGGCCCAATGCACTGGGGAGAGCTCAACCTACAATATAACATGTGTTCACAAGGAAAGATGCAAACACCGATCAATGTCGTTCCGACCAAAGATACAGACTTGAAACCACTGAATCTTGCGTACAAAACAGGCTCTAAGAGCATCATTAACAATGGTCACACTGTACAAGTGAATATCAAAGACGGTAGTGCAATGATGATCGACGGAGAGGCGTATAAACTAAAGCAGTTCCACTTCCACGTACCAAGTGAGAACAATATCAAAGGCGACAAGTTCCCAATGGAAGCACACTTCGTGCACGCAACCGATGATGGAAAACTTGCAGTTGTTGCCGTTATGTTCAAAGAGGGAAAAGCCAACACTGTCCTTGCAAAGATCTGGAAAAGATTGCCGTCACTCAAAGTTGGTGAAGCTATCAAGTGCGGACTAAGTGCAGATGAGGTCAAAGCCCTAATGCCAAAGAACAAAGATTACTACAAGTTCACCGGTTCTCTTACTACACCACCATGTAGCGAAAATGTCAAATGGCATGTACTTAAAACACCGGTCACTGTCTCGAAAGAACAGATCAACACCTTCTTCAATCTATTCGGGTTCCCTAACAACAGACCGCTACAACACACAAACAACAGAGTGATCGAGGAGTAATCTCCTCAACTACAAAATAAGCCGTATATCTTATACGGCTCTCTTACTCTTTAGCCACGAATTCCGCTTCGAACAGATACGTGCGATTTCCTTTATGTGGACCAAAACCAAACTCCTGAAGTTGCTCAAGATATTCGGTAAGTGCTTGATTGAACGCACGATTTCTTGACCTACGTTTGATTTCGAACTCAAATCGTCCTGTAGGATCGATCTTTAGATGTACCTTTACCTTTTCACCGGCAAAGTCGCTTTGAGCCGGCCACCCTTCAAGCATATTCTGCACTTTTGCCAAATAGCTGTTCTCCACACCACTATCTATCTCTCTTTGTTTCTTCAATGCACTTCTTGATGAGGGTGAAGGTTGGGCATCTACCATTTCAAAAAGTTTTCGTTCTGGGAGATACTTAACAGGTTTGTCCGTTACAACAATAAGCGGCTTCTTTTTAGGCTGTGTTTTTACATTCGCAAAAAGATCACGCGCTCTTTTGGATGAAGGTTTCGTTTTATTATGTTCTAGCTTTTTTACAAGGTGTTTAGCACTCTTAGTTGGATGTTTGGGAAGCTTCTTGGGTCTGTGTTTTTCATGCTTGGGTTTTTTACCTAGCTTCTTTTTGGGAGCAGTATATTCTAGTTTCTTTATGATTTTAGGCTGAGAAGGCGAGGCCAAAGAGACTTGAATACGTGACTCATTCTTTTTGACATAATGTTTTTTATCCACATCACTCCGATGGTTAAAATAAAAGAATAAAGATCCGATCAAAAGCAGATAGATACAAACAGCGATAACACCCCAGACGGCTTTTAAGAGTATCGGTTTCATAATGTAATAAGTGAAACCTTCGTAAAGCCAGCCGCCTTGATGCTTTTAAGAAGATACATCACATCTTTATAAGACAGACGTTCATCTGCACGAATGTAAACTTCACTCTCTTTATTCATAGTAGAGGAGCGATTACGGAAATCATCGGCAAATGTCACTAAGCTAAAGGTATCATTACCAAGATATACTTTTCTCTCTTTATCCATACGGATCGTAAGGCTTTTAGGTTCTGTCACTTTTCGGGTCTTTGATCCGTCGGGAAGTTGGATCTGTTCTTGAAATATAATGGTGGGAGCAGTTATCATCAAGATCGCCATCAGTACCAACATCACATCAACCAGTGGTGTGATATTAAGATCCGGATCGTCATCCCACGAAAACATAGCTATGCCTCGTTCTGAGAAAGAATAACTTCAGACTGTGATGCAAGCAAAGAAGAGAGCTCGTACGCCTTTCGTTTCAAAATAAGATGAAAACTGTAAGCAAAGATCGCCACAGCGATCCCCGCCGCTGTCGCGATCAAGGCTTCTGAGATCGCAGGCGCCACAACATTCAATGATGCAGATGAGTCCTTTCCAAGCTTTGAGAAAGTCTCAAGTATACCAACGACCGTACCGAAAAGTCCTATAAAAGGAGAGGTGGATGCGATGATAGAGAGCCAGGTAAGTCCCTTTGTCGAAACTCTGATCGCATCTGATGCGGCAGCTTCCAAGATAGCCTTATTCGGTCTATTCACACGTGCCAGATAAGTAAAAATTAGTGAGTTGCTCGCCACTGATTTTGACTGACCTGTATAGAGTGCTTTAAGTGATCGTACTTCGGCGGCAATACGACGTGTTAAAAGATAGTATCGATCCAAAAAGATCCAGAATGTTGCAATGAAATAGAGTGAGAGCACGAGCAGAACGATCATCGTGATCGCACTGCTTTGTGTGAAATAATGTAGTAGAGAACTCAATTTAGAGAGACTTTCCGATCTGTTCTACTTTACTGACCGCTGCGGCAATAACAGTATTGGAAGATTCCGCTTTCTTAAGCAGTTCTTTCGCTTCGTTCAATGCTTTTGCAAGGTCAGTGTCTTCTCCGGAGAGTGCAACTGCACCGTCAACGATACAAGTGGTCTTCTCTTCGTCCACTTTAACATAACCGGAGTTGATCGCTACTGCAACCTCTTTACCGTCCGCTTTGACAATTTCGATCACACCGGTCTCAAGAAGAGAAACCAGTGTTGCGTGTCTTGGAAGCACGCCGAACTCACCTTCTGATCCCGGTAGTGTCACTTGACGGACATCGTTGTCGAAGATCACACCGTTGGGTGTGACGATTTCAAGCTTCATTAGTTCCATAAGTATCCTTTAGTCAGACAAGAACTAAGCTTACTTAGCATTGATCTTATCGTTTTTCGCAACAGCCTCAGCCATATTTCCTACCATATAGAACGCTGCTTCGTTCATATGGTCATATTTACCTTCGAGTAGACCTTTGAAACCTTCGATCGTATCTTCAAGTGTTACATATACACCTGGAGATCCTGTAAATACTTCTGCAACGTGGAATGGCTGAGAAAGATATTTTTCAATCTTTCTTGCTCTTTCAACAACAAGTTTGTCATCTTCAGAAAGCTCATCCATACCAAGGATCGCAATGATATCTTGAAGATCTTTGTACTTCTGAAGGATCTGCTGTACACCACGTGCTACATTGTAGTGCTCTTCACCGATGATCTGTGGATCGAGCATTCTCGATGTAGAATCTAGTGGGTCAACCGCTGGGTAGATCCCTTTTTCTGCGATCGATCTGTTAAGAACCGTTGTCGCATCCAAGTGAGCAAATACAGATGCAGGAGCCGGGTCGGTCAAGTCATCCGCAGGTACGTAAACCGCTTGAACAGAAGTAATAGAGCCTTTTGTTGTTGATGTAATACGCTCTTGCAATGCACCCATCTCACGGCTAAGTGTCGGCTGATAACCAACCGCTGAAGGGATACGTCCAAGAAGTGCTGACATCTCAGAACCAGACTGTGCAAAACGGAAGATGTTGTCGATGAACATAAGTACATCAAGTCCCATCTCGTCACGGAAGTACTCAGCCATTGTAAGACCGGTAAGTGCAATACGGTTACGTGCTCCCGGAGGTTCACTCATTTGTCCGTAACAGAGTGCAACTTTGTCAAGTACGTTCGACTCTTTCATTTCGAAGTAAAGGTCGTTACCTTCACGTGTTCTTTCACCAACACCTGCAAATACGGAGTAACCGCTGTGTTTCATTGCAACATTGTTGATAAGCTCCATAATGATGACGGTTTTACCAACACCCGCACCACCGAATAGTCCGACCTTACCACCTTTTGCATATGGTGCAAGAAGGTCAACGACTTTAATACCTGTTTCGAAAACCTCTGTTTTTGTACTTTGCTCTTCGAATGATGGTGGGTCTCTATGGATAGACCAGTACTCTTTTGCTTCACATGGACCGTTGTCATCAACAGTCTCACCGATAACGTTAAAGATACGTCCGAGGACTTCTTCACCAACCGGTACTTTGATCGGTGCACCAGTAGCTTTTACTTCTTGTCCTCTAACAACACCTTCACTCATGTCCATAGCGATGGTTCTAACTCTGTTATCACCAAGTTGTGCCGCTACTTCCAATACCAATCTTTGCTCTTTACCGTCAAATGTGTAAACTGTTTCCAGTGCTTCATTGATCTCCGGTAGATAGTCTGTAAAGTCCACATCGATAACTGGACCCAAGACTTGTACAATTTTACCTGTCATTACTTCTCCTCTAATTATTTCATTGATTCCATACCACTGATGATCTCGATGAGCTCAGTCGTAATCGCTTCTTGTCTTGCTTTGTTGTAAGCCACTGTCAGTGTCTTCACCATCTCTTTTGCATTTTTTGTCGCCGCATCCATCGCTTGCATACGTGCAGAGTGTTCTGCTGCAAGTGAGTCGATCAATGCATAGTAGATACTATACTCTACATAACGTTTTACAAGTGCATCGAGTAGTGTATCGTCATCATCAGGCTCTACTTCCAATTCTGAAGTAGATACTGCTGAAAGTTCCAACTTGGAAGTGTCTACAGGTAATACCTGGTCTTCTCTGATCTCTTGAGAGATCATATTGACATATCCGTTGTGAACCATAATGATCTTGTCTGTTTCACCATTCACATATGCTTGAGAGACTTCCGAGATGAACTCGGCAGCCTGTGCATAATCCGGTGCAGCAGAGAGACCGATCACTTCGTCATTCAACTCTACATTGTTGAATTTGAAGTAATCGATACCTTTTCTACCGATCGCTCTTAGACGGATCTTGACATTCTCTGCTTTATAACTTTCGATCAGTTGGTTAACCCTTTTGATCGTCTGTGCATTGAACCCACCACAAAGACCTTTGTCTGCTGTGATAAAGATAATATCTACGACTTTAGGGTTCTTTACTTCTCTAAAGTAGACATTATCAAGTCCCTCTTCACTTGTCTTCTGCATTTTCTGCGCAATCTCATTAAGAAGCTCTGTGAGCTTTGCAGCATAGACACGTGATCTTTTTGCAAGCTCTTCAGTTCTTCTCAATTTTGCAGAAGAGACGAGTTTCATAGCGTTAGTGGTCTTTTGTGTATTCTTTACACTCCCGATCTTACGCTTAATCTCTTTTAAATTAGCCATGATTAGCCTTTCTTACGCTGCAAATGAAGCTTTGAAATCTTCGATCGCTTTTCTCAGTTCAGCTTCTGTCTCGTCTGTGATCTTCTTGTCATTTCTGATCGCATCGAGAACGTTCATGTATTTTGCTTCCATGAATGGCATAAGTTCTGCTTCGAACTTAACAACAGCAGATGCCGGAATATCATCAAGGTAACCGTTCGCACCAGCAAAGATGATTACAACTTGCTTCTCGATCGGCACTGGAGAGTATGGCCCTTGTTTCAATACTTCGACCATTCTCTGTCCACGCTCAAGCTGTGCTCTTGTGTGATCGTCAAGATCTGATGCAAACTGTGCAAATGCTTGAAGCTCACGGAATGATGCAAGGTCAAGTCTTAGTGTTCCTGAGACCTGCTTAGTCGCTTTGATCTGCGCAGCACCACCAACTCTCGATACAGAAAGACCAACGTTGATCGCAGGTCTGATACCTGAGTTGAAGAGGTCTGTTTCTAGGAAGATCTGACCGTCAGTAATAGAGATAACGTTTGTTGGAATATATGCCGCAACGTCTCCCGCTTGTGTTTCAATGATAGGGAATGCAGTAATAGAACCAGCACCAAGATCATCATTCAACTTCGCCGCTCTTTCAAGAAGTCTTGAGTGTAGATAGAAAACATCCCCTGGGTAAGCTTCACGACCTGGAGGACGTCTAAGGATCAAAGACATCTCTCTATATGCAACTGCGTGCTTAGAAAGGTCATCATAGAAGATTACTGCATGCCTACCGTTATCTCTGAAGTACTCAGCCATTGTTACACCTGCATATGGTGCAAGGAACTGAAGTGCAGAAGAGTCAGCGGCACCGGCATTAACTACGATAGTGTAATCCATTGCTCCATGCTCTTCAAGTTTTTTTACAGTTGCAGCAACAGTTGATTGCTTTTGACCGATCGCAACATAGATACATACAACATCTTGACCTTTTTGGTTGATGATCGTATCGATCGCCAATGTTGTTTTACCGGTTTGTCTGTCACCAATGATAAGCTCTCTTTGCCCACGTCCAACCGGTACGAGTGCGTCGATCGCTTTGATCCCTGTTTGAAGTGGCTCATGAACAGATTTACGTGCCATGATCCCCGGTGCCTTCTCTTCGATGAATCTATGCTCTGCAGCTTCGATCGCACCTTTTCCGTCAAGCGGCTCACCAAGTGGGTTAACAACTCTACCCATCATACCGTCACCTACAGGTGTTTTAAGAAGTTCACCGAGTCTTTTAACACTCATCCCCTCTTTGATCCCTGCGCTGGTACCCAAAACAACAACACCTACGTTCGCCTCTTCAAGGTTAAGAACAAGTCCTCTTGCTCCGTTCTCGAACTCTACAACCTCTCCGGCCATAACATTGTTAAGACCGTAAACCGTTGTAATCCCGTCCGCGATACCTACTACTTTCCCTACTTCGTTGATGTCAACATCAATCTCGAAGTTCTCGATTCTCTCTTTGATGATCGAACTGATCTCATCTGCTTGCAATTTTACTGCCACTGATACTCCTTTCTATTTTAATAGATCACTACAATGATTTCTTAATGAAATCAATAAGCTGTTCCTTAACTCTCTGTTTGGAGAAGTTAACCTCAATACCCAGATCATCCACAGATACACGCAATCCGTCAAGATCACTCTTCTCTTGTTTCAGGCTGATCTCAGATCCCGTATATTTTGCCAATGTCTGCTCTAACTTACCAAGCTCTTTATCATCAAGTGCTTTCGCACTCTTAACAATACCTTCGTATTTGTTCGATGCTTTTTGTAGTTCGGCATTCAATACCTTTGCAATGGCAGGAATTAGGTCAAGTCTTTTGTTCTCACCAAGGATCTTGATGAAGTTCGTCAAAACACCGTCCGTTTTTTTACCCAATGCAGCAAGGATCATCTCTGTCTTCTTCTCTGACGATACGATCGGAGAAGTAAGTACACTCTTAACCTCATTAGCGGAAATCGCTTCTGTCAGTACATTCAAAACTGCCGCAACAGAAGTGATATCCTTACTGGCAGAAGAGAGAGCCGTTGCATATCGTTTAGCGATCAATTCTTCCATTTACGCCACCTTCTTTGAAATGATATCAACAACTTTTGCTTCATCAAGCATGATGTCATCTGCTGTGATGTTCTCGCTCAATACTTCATCGATCGCTTCTCTTGTCGCTTTACGCTCTTCAAGGGCGATCTTTTCAACAAATTGCTTTTCCATCACTTCAAGCTCTTGCGCATTTGATTCTGAGATCTTCTTCGCAAGAACGACTGCTTCTTTCTTTGCATCTTCGATAATCTGCTCAGCTTTCTGGATGCTTTCATCCAAACGTGCTTGTGCCTCTTTCTTCTCATCTTTTGCCGCTTGAAGCTTCGCTTCGATCTCTTGTAGCTGAGATGCGATACCCTGACTTCTACCTACAAAGAAATCTTTGATAGGCTTTGCCAAAAGATACCAAGCCAATGCAGCAAAGATCGTGAAGTTGACCACTCTTGGCCAAAAGTCACTCTCTCTACCCGTTTGAGCGAGGTAACGACTAGCCTCTTCACCGTGACCACTGCTTGCCAAAAGTATAGCCGGCAGTGCAAGAAGAGATAGTAATGCTATTTTTTTCATATCTTTATCCTTTCCCTTACAGCTTGCTGAACTTGGCTTTGAGGCTCTCTTTGAAAAGAGGCATTTGTGAAAGAAGATCATTCTTGAGCTTCTCTTTCTCTTCTGCAAGATTTGCAACGAAATCTGCATACGCTTTGTCCAATTCGGCTTGTTTTGTTTCGACTTTACTTGCCGCCAAAGCTTTCTCTTCTTCAATGGCTTTCTGTCGGATCGCAGCAGCTTCACTCTTAGCATTGCTAAGATTCTCTTCCGCTTTTGCATTGAGTTCATCGCTATTGCCGCTCAAACCCTTTGCCGCTTCCAAATCTTTTGCTATGGAACGATCACGATCATCCATGAATTTCAACAACGGTTGAAACAGCATACGATTTAAAACGACAAGAAGGGTAAGAAACAACGCAAAGACGAACAACATCAACGATACATGTATGTCAAGCATTCAAACTCCTCTAGTAATTTCGCATTATATTACCATCTTATTGATGAGATAAGGGTTAATTTTCAGCGATTTTTGAGGAATGTAAGAAAGTTTGTCAGCTCTTGCGTATTTTTGAAAGAAATCTCGATGCGGTCGCCTTTGAGCTTATGTGGGAACGGTAGCAGATCTGCAATCTCCTCTTCGTACGGTTGGAGGGAAAAACGCATCTCTTTGGGCTTTTGGGAAGTATGTGAAGAGATCGAGGCATTCTTTACCATTCTCTCTACGTCTCGTACGCTTAACTTCTGCCCGATAATGGAGTCGATCATGATCTTTTGACGCTTCTCATCAAGACCGACCAATACTTTGGCATGTCCTTGCGTGATCTTTCCGTTGACAAGCTGCTCTTTTGCATACTTACCCAGAGCAAGAAGACGCATGGTATTGGTGATCTGAGAACGACTTTTGTGAACGATCTTTGAAAGCTCCTCGTGGGTGATCTTATGTACTTCGATCAACTCAGCATAGGAGTTCGCAAGCTCGATCGCATTCAGATCCTCACGTTGGATATTTTCTATCAGTGCCAGTTCACGGAGGCGGAACTCGTCGATATCGATATTGGCAACGATCGCCTTTATCGTAGAGAGCCCTGCTAACTTATGGGCACGAAGACGACGCTCTCCTGCGATCAGAAGATAACCGCCCTCTTTCTCGATCACAACGATCGGTTGTAGCAATCCATGCTCTTTGATCGAGGCACTTAACTCTTGTAGCGCCTTTTCATCAAAATGTTTACGAGGCTGAAAGGGGTTGGGGGATATCTCTTCAACATCTATCTCCTCCACCCTTGCACCCTGTGCTTCAAGATCGAACTCATCGATGCTGCTAAGGTCTTTTTCGTACGCTTCTTCCACCTCTGAGAGTATCGCTCCCAGTCCTCTTCCTAATGCCATAATATTATCCTCTTGCGATCACAGCAGCGAGGTCACGGTATGCCAATGAACCTTTGGATGCGGTGGCATAGGCAGTGACGGGCTTACCAAAGCTCGGACTCTCTGCGATCTTGACATTACGCGGAATGACGATACACTCCTTCGAGTTCTTCTTCTTATGGAAGAGCTTATCTTTGAAATGGTGGGAGAGATCTGCCAAGACCTGCTTGGAAAGATTGTTCTGCTTAGAGTACATCGTAGGCAGGAAACCTTTGATCTTGAGCTTCGGATTGATCGTCTTCTTAAGCAAGCTGACCGTATTTAAAAGCTGTGCCAACCCTTCAAGTGCAAAGAATTCACATTGGATCGGTATGATGACCGAGTCGGATGCACTCAAAGCGTTGATAGTGATAGGACCCAGTGCCGGAGGTGAATCGATGATAATGAAATCATACTTATGGGAGACCTCTTTGATCTTCTCTTTGAGTACCAGTTCACGATTCTTCTTCTTTGGATTGTAGAACTCTTTCTCAATACCGACAAGACCTATGTTGGAAGGAGCAAGATCGAGCTTTTTGATCGCTGTTTTCAAGACCACTTCCGAGAGTTTCTTGCTCCCGATCAGTACATGGTAGATATTGTATTCATAATCGTTTCTGCTGAATCCCAGACTCGTTGTGGCATTGGATTGCGGATCGATATCGAGTAGGAGCACCTTTTTACCTTTTTCAGCCAAAGATGCCGCAAGGTTCACTGCTGTTGTCGTCTTTCCTACGCCACCTTTTTGGTTGGCAATACTAATTACTTCGCTCATCTTCTGCTAAATACCTTTTTCCCGTCAATAGATAGAGAGCCGTCTTCGCATAAAGATGCGTTCTCAAGGCTCATTTTTTCACTTTCAATATGGGTTTCATACCCTTTACTCTGTTCAAATTCTACCCGATACTCACTAAAAACCTGCTTCCAAGAAGGAAACTCGCACAGCACTTCCAGATACTTTTCCAATAGTGTTTTTGCACTGATATCCACTTCGATACACCCGTATGGTACAGGTGCCTCTTTCAAGTTAATACCCATACCGCATATTAGTGTATCGCAACACTGTTTCGTGATCGTCCCTCCAGCTTTCTTCCGACCTACATAAAGATCGTTCGGCCACTTCAACCACACCTCTTGATGATAGGAAGAGAGAAGTTTCTTCATGATAAAAGAGAAGTAGATCGAGGCTGATGCGATGGGAAGATCTTTAGGAAGCATCGCAATATCTACGGCAAAAGAGGCAAAGAAATTCCCCTTTGACCCTTCCCATCGGTTCTCTCTACTACCGATACCGTCATATTGATCTTCCGCCATCACTGCGATCGGTGCCTTCAGTGTACCTTTCGATATCGCATCACTCAAATAGGTCTGAGTCGAAGGGAGCGAAGAGAAGTGCAGAACAGAGAAAACACAACTAGGCATGGCTTGGAAGCTCTAGAAGCAGATCCCCTATCTTCAACCCTCTTCCGATCGTATATGCACGTGCGCTCATCGGTTTTTTTGAAACCGGCTGGATCGTTCCTATCTCCAAACTTCCACATCCACAACCGATGATCACGCTCTCCTCTTCGAACGCAAGGATCTCAAAAGGTCTGTGTAACAACTTATCCTCCACCAAAGAGAGATCATCGAACTTTGTACCGTTTTGGGCAAAGATACCCGGCCACCCCTCAAAAGCACGATATTTATTATATACTTCACGTGCATCGACCATATGTACCAATCCGTCTTGCTTCTTGATCTTTTTACACAAAGAGGCTTCCGATTCGTTCTGTACGACAGGAGTGATCTTCTCGTAATCTCTCAGTGTACTTAGTGTTAGGATCGCAGCATCTTTGGTAAGCTGATCCATCAATGCAAAAAGTCTCATATCTTCAGGGATCTCAAAAACGATCTTCTCCAACATCGGCCCTGTATCAAGTCCTTCTTCCATCAACATAGAGGTCACACCTGTTACTTTATCTCCGTTAAGTAGTGCTTGCTGAACAGGTGATGCCCCACGATACTTTGGAAGTAAAGAGGCATGGAGATTGATACATGGTGCGATATCGAGAATCGAATGAGGCAGTATCTGTCCAAATGCGGCAACTACGATGAAATCCGGAGCTTCATTGACGATCGCTTCATAAACCCCCTCGTCACTTAAGCGCTGTGGCTGCATTACAGAGATATTGTGTGCTTGAGCCAGCACTTTTACCGGTGGTGGGGTCATCACCTTTTTTCTGCCTACCGGACGATCAGGCTGTGTCAAGACAAGTCCCACATCCATATCATCCGCTTCTATAAGCGTACGGAGGATCTCTTCAGCATAGTGCGGGGTTCCCATGTAAACGATTTTCTTCTTCATTTGATCTCTTCTCTTTCTTGTAGGATTAATGTGTAACGATCACCATCGATTTTGCGCGAATCATACCAACGGTATGCTTAATTCTCTAATCTATACTCTTTCTCATCGGTAAAAAGCGTACCTCCCAGATGCTTTTTTTCAAGGAGAAATGACCGAATATCACTTAGGTTAAAACCTGATGCAAGAAACATCGCTCTTTGATGTTTCATCAAGAAGTCTGCAGACTGCAACTTGGTTACGATACCTCCGGTCGCAAACTCATTATTGGGAGTATGCTCCGCCTCCAACTCCTCTTGGGAGATACTTGTAACCACTTTTCGCACCACAGCGTCATCATATCGATTGGGATCTTTATCGTAAAGAGCATCGATATCCGAGAGTATCACAAGCATCTGCGCATCAAAGTAGTGTGTTACATGGGCAGAAAGCCTGTCATTATCCCCAAAAACCAACTCTTCGATACTGACCGTATCGTTCTCATTGATAATAGGCACCACACCATTGGCAAGCAGTGTATCGATCGCGACCTTGGCATGTGCCGTTGCCTTCCGTGAGTCAAAAACCTCCGCACTTAAAAGTACTTGAGAACAGATGATATCACGCTTGGCAAATTTTTCTTGATACATTTTCAAAAGAAGCGGTTGACCGATCGCAGCCAACGCTTGACGGTTCGCTACAGATGTACGATCAAGCGGAAGCTGAGTATAACCTGCCGCTACAGCACCGGAACTGACAAGTATCACTTCATATGCCGCCGACTTTAGATCGGAGACCAGATCAACCAAAGCACGCATTCTCTCTTTTGCGATCGTACCGTTTTCGGTCAATACATGAGACCCTACCTTGATGACCAGACGCATTACGCCTCCTCGCTCTCTTCTTTCTCTTGGGCTTCTACATTCTTGACAAAATCACCCAATGCATAGCGTAACGCTTCCGTATTGATATGTGCTACAGAGGAGATTGGAAGTACGAAAAGCGGTTCAGTCTCCGGTAACTTCACGCCATGATCGGTCCTAAATCCATAACAGACATACCCCATATCCGCTTTATACTGCTTCAACTTATCATTGGCATCAAGCCCGATATCGGCTAAGAACTGTGAGGTCAAAGCATTCACTTCATCTTGAGATAGAGAATCGATCTTGGTAATGGCAACGGCATGTTTGCGTTTTGCCAGAGTCTCGGAGTATCTCTTCAACTCTACCAATAACGTTTCGTACTGGTACTTCATCTCACGGTAGTTGGCAGCATCGATCATTAAAAGCAGGGTCTTGGTACGCTCGATATGCTTTAAAAATTCCAGTCCCAGACCTCTACCGTCACTTGCCCCTTCGATGATCCCCGGTATATCCGCCATCATGAACGAATCGTAATCACCGATATGTACAACACCCAACTTCGGTGTCAATGTGGTAAATTCATAGTTCGCCACTTGAGGGCGTGCATTGGAGAGTGTAGCGATAAGTGTTGATTTTCCTACGTTCGGATACCCTACCAACCCTACATCGGCAATAAGCTTCATCTCCAGTCTGACATGTTTGGTAATGCCCGGAAGTCCGGGCTGTGCATAGGTCGGTCTTTGGTTGGTCGCACTTTTAAAATGCATATTCCCCAAACCGCCTTTCCCGCCCTCAAGGAACTTGACGATCGTTCCCTCTTCAACAAGGTCAAGGAGTTCCTCTCCTGTTTCCATATCGATCACGGTTGTACCCGGAGGAACGGTAATAGTAACATCCTTCCCTTTGCGACCGTATTTCTTACGCCCCTCTCCCGGACGTCCGTTCTCCGCTTTAATATGATTACGACCCCTTAGACCTGAAAGGGTATCGGTATTGTTATCGACTTTAAAAAAAACCGATCCACCACGCCCTCCATCACCACCGTCAGGGCCACCTTTAATAACAAATTTCTCCGTCCAAAAAGAGATGGCACCCGCCCCTCCCTTTCCTGAACTAATCGTTAGTTCTACACTATCTACAAACATACTTTTCTACCTTTATATTAAAAAACGATCTCTTATTTAAGGATCATATCAGTGGTGTAATTATATCCAAACTTGAACAATCTTTGATATAATTCTTCATATTAACCAAAGAGGTAACAATGATCCGACTTTACTCCCGATATATACTGCTAACTACCGCTACATTCTTTCTCTTAGCGTGTAATATCACTCCTTCCAATATACCCAATGGATTTTACTACCATCATATCTACTTCGGTCAATCTCTTACGTCAATGCAAAAAGAAGGCATTAAGGACGGATGTGAGACTGCAAGAGGTTTCTATACAAAATCACACTGGAATTTTAACAATAGACCCGAATATTACAAAGGATGGTTTCTAGGAAGAAAAAAGTGCCGCTATCTGCTTCGTATCGATGACAATGGTGATTTAATACGCTAAAAGAAAAAATGAAAGTCCGATCCGGAAGACCGGATCGGGTTTGCAGTAATTATGCAGGGATAACAGAAACTCTTTTTTGTGTTCTGCTGTGGTTCTCGAACTGGACAGTCCCCTCAACAAGTGCAAAGATAGTATGGTCTTTACCCATACCTACACCGTTACCAGGCTTCACTTTTGTTCCTCTTTGTCTGATGATAATGTTCCCAGGGATTACTTTCTCACCACCAAATTTCTTTACACCTAAGCGGCGTCCAACGGAATCACGGTTATTCTGGGTAGACCCTTGACCTTTCTTGTGTGCCATTCTATCTCCTTATGATTATGCGATTTTAGTAATTCTAACTCTTGTGAAGTCTCTTCTGAAACCTCTTTTTAGTTTAGAATCTTTTCTTCTTCTTTTCTTATAGATAACGACTTTCTTGTCTCTACCTTCGTTGATAACTTCACCTTTAACTACAGCACCCTCTACGAAAGGTGTACCTACTGTCAATTCACCGTTATCAATTGCCAAAACCTCTTTGAACTCTACAGCCGACTTCGGCTCAAGACCCATTTTGTCAAAACAGATGATATCGCCCTCTTGGACTTTGAACTGCTGACCACTTGCTTTAATGATTGCGTACATTGCAAACCCTTTACTATCTGTGTATTTTAAAAAAGTTCGTGATTATATCGAAACAATGTTTAATATAGTTTTAAATCACTCTACTTTACCCGAAATCGACCTGTTGATCCGCAAAGGCAATACATTCTATCTCTACCAGTGCATTCTTCGGTAGTGTCTTGACCGCAATCGTACTACGTGCCGGTTTATGATCACCAAAGAAGTGTTCATAGATCTCATTGACCTTGGCAAAGTCATCCATATCGGCAAGATAGATCGTTGTTTTGATCACATCATTAAAGCCTGCTCCCGCTTCTTGAAGAACATAGTAGAGGTTCTTCAATACCTGTTTCGTCTGATATTCGATACCACGCGTCTCCATCGTTCCGTCAGGCATCAATGCGATCTGACCGGAGGTATAGACCAAACCGTTCGCTACGATCGCTTGAGAGTATGGTCCGATAGCCGCAGGTGCTTCTTTGGTTGCTATTATTCTCATCATAGTGTAATCCTTTATTTTGTATTTCTTTCGTAGAAGATATAAGAGGTCGAATAGTCAGAGAACTCAAAGTAGACCTTTTTCTCTCCGTCATCCTGTTTCCAGTTAAAGTTCATGTCATCGATCCCGTATCCGTAACGGTAAGGTCGGCTCTTTCCGTCATTGGTACCGTATGCGGTCGATAGTTTATCGATCTTGATGAATCGATGTACTAGTTTATCCCCTGCATAGACATCCAATACCCCATTCGTCCCCGTCCAGTTCTGAAGGGAACGGCTCAATGAGTTCTGTGTCTCTTGTGTACACCCTGTCAATAATGCCGTTACAGCAAGAGAAGCTAAGGTAAAATATCTCATATATATCTCCTTTATCCTCAAATTATACCCCAAAATCATTAATAATATCGCCTATAGCGTTACCTTTGGCATATTGAACTTCTGCGTAATAAGCTCTCCCTCTTCATTGAAGTAGAGATAGTAAAGCTTATCTTTTACTACCGGTAGTCCGACAAGATAGCGCAGTGCCAAGTTCGCTTGTAAAGAAGCAATATGCATGACAATCGGAGCCGCTATGCCTCCGGGTTGGTGGTCGGAGATGTTGAATACTTTAAAATCCGCATCCTCAAAAAAACAGACTTGTCCATTGAACGACTCTACTGATGCATATATCCACGGTATCTTCCGAGATCTTGCATAGTCATTGATCTCGGCACGGACAGGAAGGTTATCTGTCGCATCCAAGATCAGATCATATCTCATTCCATGCTCTTTGACCAATAGATCAAAAGGAACGGTATATGCATTCACTTGCAAGAAGGGATTTTTCTTTTTCAGAAGCGCTGCGGTCACTTCAGCTTTGAACTGCCCTTCATCTTCTAAGGTAAAAGCGACCTGTCTATGGATGTTATGAAGTGAGACCGTATCGAAATCAACAATATCGATAGTACCGATACCCGATGTCCCTAGAGCCAGTGCCAAGGATGACCCCAGACCTCCTGCACCGATGATCGCGATCTTTTTATCCCTAAGCGCTCTTTGCTTTTCTTTCCCCCAAAGCGCTATCTGCCGTTTAAAGTAAGCATCTTCATTCATACCTCATGCTCCTTAAGCGCTTTTTCAAACTGCCATGCTTTACGGTGTTCTATCACCTCTTTTTTATCGATCACCTCTACAAGCATCGACTCTTTATCTTCAAGCATCATCTCCACTTCCCCCTCAGGAGATACAAGCATCGTATCCCCATAGAACTTCCACTGGATCTCTTTGTCACTATACTCACCCAAACGGTTTGCGCGAAGAATAAAACATCCATGTAGGAATGCCTTCGTCTTAATAATCTCACGCCATCGGTTATGAGAACTGAAAGTCGATGCAGTAGGAAGAAGGACAAGGTCGACCTTTTTCTCCGTGACCTTCTGCCAAAAGGGATCGAAATGCAACTCGAACCCTGCCATGACCATGATCTTAAAGCCTTTAAGCTTAAAGACCATAGGGTCTTTTAGCGGTTTGACCTTATTTGCAAAAAAGGCTTTTTCATTCCAATGTTCATAAGGAAGCAGGATCTGCTGTTCATAGTAGCGGGTATTTTTAGGTGTGATCTTGACGATCGTTTTATAGTAGCCGTCCTTCTTTGTCAAAACGATCGGTGCGATGAAAACAATGTCATATTTAATAGAGAGGGCTTTAAGTAGCTCCAAATGCTTTTTTGTCTGTGCTTTGACCATACTGCGGGACATGGTAGCAAGGTCTTTAAAGAAATGGTTTAGGACATACTCCCCCAGTAACATCACATGGGCATCACGCTCTGTCGCCTTTTTGAGATAGAACTCTAACCGTGTTGCATTCATTCCGAGTGTCGGCAGCTGAAGTGCGGCGACAACAAGCTTCTTCCCCATCTAAACCCCTTCGACCTGCTGACTCTCTTTATCGATCACGGCGATCTTCATTTTTGCCTCTTCTAGCATATGTTGTGCTTCTTTGATCTCTTTAAGCCCCTCTTCGTAAAGCTTGACAGACTCTTCAAGTGTAATATCCGGGTCCATCAGCTTCTCAAGCTTCTCTTTTGCTTGTGCCAATCGCTTTTCAAATGTTTCAGTCTTCATTACTTCTCCCATAAAAGATGGGACTTGTGTCCCCACTCCAATATATCAATGTAGCTTTTCGGAGAAAAGCATACCAAAACTCTTTACACTTCACTCTTAATGCTTCACTTTAGTACATCTCTGATGTGATGCTCAAATTTATCAAGCTCTACCAAGAACGCATCATGTCCATAGTCACTATCAACCTCCATATAGGTATGGGGCTGTCCGTTACGCTTCAGCATCTTAGCGATATGTGCCATCTCCGAAGGAAAGAAAAGGTAATCCGATGCAAAACTGATCAAATGCACATTCGCCTTGATCCGGCTAATGGCATCATGCAAAGAGTCATACCCACGGCTCAGATTGAATGTATTGATCGCTTTGACGATGTAAAGGTAACTTAACGGATCGAAGATACGGGAGAAGTTATTGGTGTTATACTCCATATAACGCTCTACTTCATAACGTCCGAACAGTTCGAAAAGACCGTCGTTACTGACATAGTTACGTCCAAACTTCTCATCCATCGACTCAGGAGAGAGGTAGGAGATATGCCCTGCGATACGTCCGATGGCAAGTCCGTCCAAACCTTCTTCTTTAAAGGCATTCTTCTCATAGTTCCCATTCTTAAAACACGGGTCACGTCGGATCGCCTCCACTGCCACTTTATTGAAAGCTATCGTCCATGGACGGGTCGCATACGTAGCTGCTAGTGAGATAATATCATCTGCGAAATTCGGGTAGTCCACTGCAAACTGCAACGCTTGCATCCCGCCCATTGAACCGCCTACGATCGCCCTGACATGGTAGATCCCAAGTTCGGAGAGCAGGTGCATCTGCGCGCGTATCATATCTTTGATGGTCACAACAGGGAACTTCAACCTATAGGGTTCTAAAGAGGGATAGCTCTCGCTCATCGGTCCCGTACTTCCAAAACACGAACCGATCACATTGGTACAGATGACAAAATACTTGGTTGTATCGATCGCTTTGCCGTCACCGATGAGTCCATCCCACCATCCCGGTTTTCTATCACCTTCATAAAGCCCCGCTGCATGGTGAGAACCACTAAGCGCATGACAGACCAGTATGACATTGGATCTATCCTCGTTAAGCTCACCATACGTTTCGTAAGCGATCTCATAAGGCTCTAGGATACGTCCGCTCTCAAGGTAGAGCGGCGAACTGAAATGGGCGGTTTTTGTCTCTATTTTCATATACGGCTTTTATAGTAAAATCATAGTTTGCCGTATTTTATCAAAATTGGGCTTATGTGTTACGGAGGTCACTTCTTCCTCATCGGAGAGCAAGTACTATTGTATTAGCAAACACTTGACAAAAAAATCTCTCCTCTCTTTGAGCTTCATATAATAGCTTTGGCACTAGACTATCAAAGCTCTTTCTTTTTTTAGCTGGTTTCAATTATCTTTTATAAAACGGATTGATTTCTTTCATTTTACGCATCATCTATTTTCTCTCAATAGCTATTATTGTACGCACAATTTGCCGTTTTCAATAGTGCATCTTGTATTCCGGAAACATTTATCTTTCCACACCGTGTCTTCAATGTCTTAAAATAACTATTATAATGTCCACTAGTAATACGACCATGCTTCAATCCACCCATATTTATCAAGAAATTATTCGGATCATCATGTTGAGAATACCAAATTAGACCATCATACGATCCATTGTATAGTACATGACAAGTAATATTTTTCTTCCAGTCTTCATACTCACATGAATCAACTGAAACCGTACCGTTCGATGATGATGACTGCCGATGCGTACTCAAATATTCGTCTACTTTTCGTTCTATCGAACTTCTGACGGTTTTGATTCCTTCTATAATCATTATTTTCATATGCCGAGAAGAGATCGTTTCTCTATAGCGGTGGGCTACCTTTTTCTGACAAATAAGGATACCTCTTTTTAAACACTTTTGAGCATATACCTCTATGTTTACATCTCCATCCGGCCATCCATCTTTAAAATAACCTTCTATCGAAATATAATCCAAGTATTCATCATCTTTAAAAGGAAGCAAGATGCTACCTTTTCCTTCAATATAGCGATTCTTCCCTTGCTCAGAGTACCAACGCATCTTTTTCCTGTCTATCATATTATAAAGTGGTAAATCACCTTTTTGTGCATTAAGAGATTTTAAAAAAGATTCCAACTCTGTTTTAATTAATACCTCACCTATAATCTTTCTTGCATCAGAATCGTTTAAATAATCATCCGTTACTTCAAAAATAAGATCTGTTATACCGTCACCTATAATAAAATTTTCTTTTTTTACTTTTACATAGAGATTAACCTCAGGTAAAAATGTATGATACAGATGACTTTTGTTCGTAGATTTCAACTTTTCACAATAAAGCTTAACATATGTGCTAATTTCACTCACCGTATTAAAACTTTTCACAAATTTTTTTGACAATCCATAAAGTGTAAAAGGCTTCATACCTTCAGATAAGCGTTCTGGCTTTCGTTTATATAAATAATAGGCACTACCATTTTTATCATAACAAATCCAATCAAGTGTTGGATACCCGTAATAACGATCAATAGGAATATAGGTTTGTACAGTACGCGGTGTAACCCGTTTCGTCTTAATATAGTTTAATCGCTCCTGTGGATATACCTCATATGACGGATCCAAAGAACATCCTCCAATAAAAAAAAGTACTACTAACATTAAAATAAGCCGCATTTTTTCTCCCTATTTATTTTTAGATTATGCTAATGCCTTTTTTAAATCTTTGATAAGATCCTGCGTATCTTCAAGTCCGACGCTCAAACGGATAAGCCCACCCGGTACACCCGCATCGATAAGCTCTTGCGGTGAAAGCTGCTGGTGTGTCGTACTGGCAGGGTGGGTGATGATGGATTTACTGTCCCCAATATTGGTCACGACAGAGAAAATCTCTACACTGTCTGCGATCTTCTGCGCCATCTCTTTGCTCTCCACCTCAAAGGAGAGCAGTCCACTTGCCATACCGTTCTTGAAATACTTCTGTACCAATGCATAATGCGGTGAAGATCTCAGTCCTGGATAGTTGACTTTTTTCACTTTCGGATGTGCCTCAAGGAATTCTGCGATCGCCAAAGCGGAATCGGAGTGTTGTTTCATACGAAGCGGCAGATGCTCCAAGCCCTGGATATGCAGCCATGAATTGAACGGACTTGGCGCCCCGCCAAGGTCACGCAGCAGTGCCAGACGTACCCTGAGCGTAAAGAGCGGCAGGGGAAGATCTGAGTAGACAAGCCCGTGATAGCTTGGATCAGGCTCATTAAAGTGGTAGTAGCGCACATTGCCTTTGATCTTCTCTGCCAGATCCTCACGCTCTACGATGATACCGCCAAGAGCCAGCCCCTGCCCTGTCGTATATTTGCTGGTACTGTGCACAACCAGATTGACACCATAAGAGATAGGTTTGCAGAGTATCGGTGTGCCGACCGTATTGTCCACACAGGTAAGAATGCCGTGTTTGTCGGCAATAGCAACGATCGCTTCAATATCCGCCACATCGATACTTGGGTTGGTAATACTCTCGAAGATGATGATCTTGGTCTTCTCATCGACCAGTGATTCTATCTCGGAAGGGTTAGTCACGTCAAAATAGCGTGTCTCGATACCGAAACGTTTGATGGTGTGTCCTGTCAGTGTGGTCGTACCGCCATAGACCTGCTTGGCTACGATGATGTTATCTCCCGCTTCGGCGACATTGGCAATGGCATAGAAGATAGCCGCCATCCCCGATGCAGTACCGATCGCCGCAATACCACCTTCAAGTGCGGCAAAGCGCTTCTCGAACACATCCGTGGTCGGGTTCATCAACCTCGTATAGATGTTCCCCAGCTCTTTGAGGGCAAAAAGGTTCGCCGCATGTTCGGTATCTCTGAACTCATATGCCGTACTCTGGTAGATCGGTACCGCCATGGTTCCTTGTGCATCTTTTTCATATCCGGCATGGATGGCTAAGGTCTGTTCATGCATTACTCTTTTTCCTTTGTCTTCACGATCTCTTTGAGTGCTGTTGCCTGTTCATTCTTAGGCATGGTACTCTCCGTACTCTTAGACTCTTTTTTCTCTTTTTTTTCAACGGTTCTTACCGGATTGGATGGCTCGTATGTCAACATAGTACCAAGCATCAGACCACCTTCTGATACCTTGATCTTTCTTACCTGCATCTCCCCTTTGACACGTCCGTCCTGATTGATCTCAAGAAGCTCGGTCGCGATCACATTCCCTTCGATACTTCCATTGACGATAATATGTTTTCCCATCATCTTCTTGGTAACCACTTTACCGTTCTTGGTAACATGGATCGTCTCACATTCACTGATGGTCGCTTCTATCTTACCGTCAGAGATGATCTTGTCCGCCATAATGGTCTGACTTAAGGAGCCTGTTTGGGTAACTTCTAGTACTTCACAGTTGACATTACCGTTCACTTTACCGCTAACGACCACTTTTTTAGCATGAACATCTCCATTGACAAGCCCCTCTTTCCCGATAATCACTTGATCTTCTACACTCAAATCCCCATGGACTTTCCCGTCAATATGAATACTTCCGCACCCTTTAATGTTCCCTAATATCTCCATACAACCTGTAATGGTCGCCGCCCCGCCTTTAGGTGCACTCGGGGTACTTGGTGCAGAGAATGGTGCCGCCTCTTTTTCACTTTTACTACTTCCAAAAAAAGCCATAGCTTTCTCCTTTTCCTTGTTCTTATACGATGAATTTATTTTACTATTGTATCTTATTGGGATTTAAAACTATACAGAAATGGAAGAAAAAGAGAGAAATAAGAAAAAAGAGAGATAGTCAGGTAGATGCAAAAAGCATCTGCCCTTCAAAAAGATCATCCGTGATAGTTAGGAGACTCTTTGGTAATAGTTACATCATGCACATGCGACTCTTTCAGTCCCGCAGAGGTGATCTCGACGAACTCCGCTTTCTCCCAGAACATCGGTATGCTCTCCGACCCACAGTATCCCATAGAAGATCTGAGTCCACCGATCATTTGATGGATCACGTCAGCGATCTTTCCTCTGTACGGAACACGCCCTTCGATCCCCTCAGGAACCAGTTTGTCCGCTGCCGTTCCCTCTTGGAAGTATCTGTCCGTACTCCCTTTGGTCATCGCACCGATACTTCCCATACCACGGTACTCTTTGAACTGTCTACCGTTATAGATGATCATCTCACCCGGTGCTTCGTATGTTCCAGCCAGTGCAGAACCAAGCATCACACAGCTTGCACCTACAGCCAATGCCTTTGCCACATCACCGGAGTATTTGATACCACCGTCCGCGATCACCGGTACACCGTGTTTTTGTGCCTCTTGCGCCACTTCATCAATAGCAGAGATCTGCGGTACTCCCACACCTGCAACGATACGTGTCGTACAGATCGATCCAGGTCCGATCCCTACTTTCACACCGTCCGCACCCGCTTCGATCAAATCTTTTGCCGCAGCAGCCGTAGCGATATTTCCTGCGATCACATCCACTTCCAACTCTTTTTTAATAAGTTTGACTGTATCGATGATCCCTTGAGAGTGCCCGTGTGCGGAATCGAGTACCAATACGTCAACCCCTGCTTCCACCAATGCTTTGGCACGGTCAAGCTGTCCTACACCAATAGCTGCGGCAACTCTGAGACGACCGAACTCATCTTTGTTCGCATATGGGAACTGCTCTTTCTTCTCAATATCTTTGATCGTGATAAGCCCGGCTAACGTACCGTCATCTTCTACAATAGGAAGCTTTTCGATCTTATGCTTTTGAAGTACTTTCGCCGCCTCTTCTAATGTTGTTCCTTTTTTTGCCGTTACAAGCGGTGCAGGTGTCATGACCTCTGAGACCTTCAAGCTCATATCGGTAATAAAGCGCATATCACGGTTGGTAATGATACCGATGAGCTTTTTACTCTCATCGACTACCGGTACACCGGAGATGCGGTACTCACCCATCATTGCATCCGCTTCAGCTACGGTCGCATCAGGCCCGATGAAGATAGGATCGATAATAATACCGCTCTCACTTTTCTTGACCTTCTTTACCTGAAGCACTTGCGTAGGGACATCCATATTCTTATGGATCACACCGATCCCACCAAGACGTGCCATGGCAATTGCCGCTTTGAACTCGGTTACCGTATCCATCGCAGCAGAGACGATAGGAATGTTCAGTGAGACATTACGGGTCAATTGTGTCTTCACACTCACCTCTTTAGGGAGTACGGTAGAGTGTTGTGGTACAAGAAGTACATCTTCGAATGTAAGTGCTCTTTTTTTAATATTCATAGTTAATTCCTTCGTCTTTATTTTTATTTCTGGTAATTTACTGCTTTTTCCATGCTTGCAGCACCGTTAAAGAGTGTTTTTTCATCAAATGCTTTGGCAATGAGCTGAAGCCCGATAGGCATCCCCTCATCACTCTTCGCTACCGGCAGGCTGATCCCCGGAAGTCCGGCAAGATTGACACCGAGCGTATACATGTCCGACTTGTACATCTCAAGCGGGTCATGCAGTGCACCCATTTTCGGCGCTACGCTTGGTGCGACCGGTGCTAAGATGAGATCAGCCTCTTCAAAGATGGCGTTGAACTCGTCACGGATCAGGTGTCTAACCTTCTGTGCCTTGACATAGTAGGCATCATAGTACCCTGAGGAGAGAACAAAGTTCCCAAGCAAAATACGACGCTTCACCTCTTCTCCAAACCCTTCGCTGCGTGTATTGAAGAAAAGCTCTTCTGTTGTTTTGGACTCCGCTCTTGTACCATAGCGTACCCCGTCATAACGGGCAAGGTTTGTTGCCGCTTCCGCTGTGGCGATGATGTAGTAGGTCGCAATATCGTATTTGGTATTGCTCATCTCTTTATGCACGATGGTATGCCCTGCAGCTTCAAGCTTGGCAACCGTTTCATTGAATGCCTTCTGAATATCCGCATCTGCCGCTTCAACATAGGAGTCAATGACGGCAATGGTCAATTTGACATCGGGGTTGAGATTGTTGGCGATATCCTCTATCTCAAAATCCGCAGAGGTAGAGTCTTTGTCGTCATGTCCTTTGATCGCATCGTAAAGGATCGCCGCATCTTCGACATTTTGCGCAATAGGCCCGATCTGATCAAGACTGGAGGCATAGGAAGCCAGTCCATAACGGCTTACACGCCCGTAAGTCGGCTTCATCCCCACACAGCCACAGTAGGCTGCCGGCTGACGGATGGAACCGCCCGTGTCCGAACCCAGTGCGGCAATGGCAATGCCTCCGGCAACCGCAGCAGCCGAACCACCCGAACTGCCACCCGGTACTCTATCGTCACCATACGGGTTCTTGGTAGGACCATAATAGGAACTCTCGGTAGTTGACCCCATCGCAAACTCATCCATGTTCGCACGCCCGAATGCCATCATCCCCTTGGACTTTAGATTCTTGACTGCTGTCGCTTCATACGGGGCGATGTACCCTTGCAGGATCTTCGAACCCGATGTCACAGACCACCCTTTGACCTGAATGTTATCCTTAATGAGGATCGGCACACCCTCACCCGAGCTCTCAAACCCGACATAGGCATTGAGACCACTCTCTTTTGCTTTCGCTTCCAATTGCCCTCTAAGCTCAGCCAGTTCCTCGGTAGATTTGGTTAACGCTTCTTTTAATGTAATCACCCTCTATCCTCGCTATTTGATATCAAACTTCTTTTTATAGTATGCCACAACGGCAAGCCCAACACCTACCAGTCCCAAAATGAAGATGATCGATCCGATGATCACACTCATCGAAATAGGCTGGCTCATATCGAACATTATGCCACAACCTCGGCACATCTGCTACAGAGAGAATCTTCAGATTCGCTGGTGAATCTCCAGCATCTCGGACACTTATGTGCAGTTGCTTTGTGTACCGTAAAGGTTTTTCCCTCTACTTCAAAGGAAGCGACCTGCTCACCCTCACTGCTTGTTTTAACCGCAGAGACCACGAACCAGTCTTCAAGGTCTTTATTGCTCTTAATTGGGAATAGCTCTCTCTCACCTGCAATCTCAAGTTCAAGTGTCGCTTTAATGACCTTCTCTTTTTTGAGTGAGTCGATCGCTTCGGAGAACTTCTCACGTGCTTCAAGTAAAATGGTATCTTCGAAACTCGGTGCCACTTCAGGTACCTCTTCATAGAGAAGATCGAAGATCGTTTCCATCTCACCTTTGAATATGTTCGGTGCATACTCCAGTATCTCATCTGCAGTATAGGTAATGACCGGTGCGACCAGTCCGAGCATCGCTTTGGAGATGAGCATCATTGCAGACTGTGTCGCACGTCTGACATCGGAGTCTTTGGCTTCACAGTAGAGTCTGTCTTTGGTAATATCCATATAGATACCGCTTAGCTCGTTGGTAATGAAGTGGTTGAGCGTTGCAAAACCTTTGAGGAAGTCGTTGGCATCGAAACTCGCTTTGACCGATGCAAAGACCTCTCTTGCTTTGGTAAGGATCCATCTATCAAGCTCACCGTAGGCTTCCTGCACGACCAGTGCATCCAGATCGTTGACGTTGGCAAGAAGGAAACGGAACGTGTTACGGATCTTTCTGTACTGCTCCGCCGTTTGCTTTAAAATACCGTCACTGATCTTCAGATCGCTTTGGTAGTCCGAAAGCGCAACCCACAATCTCAAAATCTCCGAACCGTACTGCTTGATCACCTTGTCCGGAGCAACGACATTCCCTTTGGACTTACTCATCTTCTCACCCTTCTCATCGACGGTGAATCCGTGGGTAATGAGGTTCTCATACGGTGATCTTTGATGTACAGCACTGCTTAAAAGGAGTGAAGACTGGAACCACCCTCTATGCTGGTCACTTCCCTCAAGATAGAGCGATGCCGGGTAGTTCCCCGCATCATAGTTACCGCTGCTAAGTACAGAGTTCCATGTAGATCCTGAGTCAAACCATACATCGAGGATATCTTCGATCTTCTCAAGGTCATCAGGGTTGTACTTGCTGCCTTTGGGAAGGAGTTCGGCAATGCTCATGGAGTACCATGCATCCGCCCCGTGCTCGTCAAAGAGTGCCGCTACATGCTCAAGCACATCCTCATCGAAGATCACCGCTTTGGTGCTCTTGACACGGAAGAAGGCAATAGGCACACCCCAGCTTCTTTGACGTGAGATACACCAGTCAGGTCTGCCTTCGATCATCGGCTTGAGTCTGTTCTTTGCCGATGCCGGATAGAAATCGACATCTTCAATGGCATTTAGTGCCGACTCTCTGAGTGTTTTGTCTGAACCTTCCGGCTTGTCATCAATAGAGATGAACCACTGGTTAGTCGCTCTGTAGATGAGCGGTTTCTTCGTTCTCCAGCAGTGCGGGTAGGAGTGAACGAACTTGCTTACTTTCAGCAAACTGTCACCAAGAAGCTCAAGGATCTTCTCATTGGCTTTGAAAATGTGCATACCGACAAACTCTTCCGGGTTCGGAAGCAGGTTCAATCCTACGACCGACTCATCATAGAGTCCCTTTTCATTCACAGGCATCACCACTTCAAGTCCGTACTTGAGCCCTACTTTGTAGTCATCTTCCCCGTGTCCCGGAGCGGTATGAACACATCCCGTACCACCGTCCATCAAGACGTGATCACCAAGAACAACTTTGGAAGGTCTGGAGTTTAGCGGGTTGATCGCAAGCAATCCTTCAAGCTCGGTTGCAGCGATCTTTCGTGAAGCGTGACCGCTGACGACACCCTCTTCGATCATCGCATCGTAACGCGCTTCTGCCACAATGTGACCATCATCTGTCAACACATACATCTCTTCAGGATTAAGAGAGATACCGGTGTTTGCCGGCAGTGTCCACGGTGTAGTCGTCCAGATGACAAGTCCTGCTTTTTCATGAATATCCAGTTTCTCTTTGGCTGCATCACTGAGCTCAAAGTGAACGTAGATAGAGTAATCCTCTTTGTCCTCATACTCCACTTCCGCATCTGCCAATGCCGTCTGTGCCGCCCATGACCAGAAGATCGGCTTATGACGTTCTACCAAGAGCCCACGTTTAGCCACTTCACAGAGTGTACGGTAGATGTTGGCTTCAAATTTGAAGTCCATGGTCACGTACGGGTTTTCCCAGTCGGCCATAACACCTAAAGACTTGAACCCTTCTCTTTGAATGTCGATGAACTTCGCCGCATGCTCTCTACAAAGTGCTCTGAACTGCTCAGTAGGCATCGCCTCTTTCTTGGACTTGCCAAGCTTCTCTTCGACCTTCTGCTCGATCGGAAGTCCATGACAGTCCCATCCCGGTGTCATACGCACCGCTTTCCCTTGGAAGTAGTTGTACTTCAAGATGATATCTTTGAGGATCTTATTGAGTGCATGACCGATATGAATATCACCATTAGCGTAGGGAGGTCCGTCATGAAGCGTGAACATTTCGGCATTCTCACGTTTTGCCTTCATCTGTTCGTACATATTGGCATCAAACCATGCTTGATATTTTTTGGGTTCGTTGGTGGGGAGATTTCCACGCATCGGAAAGTCCGTTTTCGGAAGAAGTAGGGTCTCTTTGAAATCCATGCTGATAATACCTTCAAGTAGTTTACGGGACACTTTCAACTCTTATTTAAAACCGGTCTAAAAGCGCCTATATATCGGGGGATTATATCTAAATGTCCATTAGAGGCTACTTTTGCTATAATGATTGTATGAAAAAGATAGAAGAACTCACAAAAGATATCATCCAAACCTTGGCTTCCGAGAAAAGGAGCATCACCTTTGCAGAAAGTTGTACCGGGGGAAGGATCGCAGCGACTTTTACTGCCATACCCGGTGCTTCGGAGGTACTCAATGGCGCGTGCATCACCTACTCCAACAAGATCAAAACCCAATGGCTCGGTGTTGAAGAAGAGATACTCCTTACAGAAGGTGCAGTAAGTCAAGCATGTGTCGACCAGATGCTTAGTGGGATCATCAAAATGGCAAATGCCGATTATGCCATTGCCGTTTCAGGGATCGCAGGGCCTGGAGGCGGTACACCGTTAAAACCGGTAGGAACGGTATTTATCGGCATCTCAACTCCATCACAAAAAGAGATATTTCACTGTCACTTCAGCGGTGATCGAGAGCAAATACAACAATCCTCCGTCGATTTTGCCATTACACAGCTGGCCAAATTTCTCTTACTTTACTCCCGTAACGAGTGATAAGACAAGATCGCGGAGATCTGATTTGTGCATTTATATACTATAAAAATGGATATTGGGAAAATATTATTTTTTTTCATTTTTTTTCAAAAAACTCTTGACAAGTATCTCTGTCTTGGCTATAATTCCGTCCACTTATTCACAATAAACGAATAAGAAGATGTGACCCGTTAGCTCAGTTGGTAGAGCAACTCCCTTTTAAGGAGTGGGCCCTAGGTTCGAATCCTAGACGGGTCACCACTATTTTTAGTATATAAATGTGCGGCGGTAGTTCAGTTGGTTAGAATACCTGCCTGTCACGCAGGGGGTCGCGAGTTCGAGTCTCGTCCGCCGCGCCATTTATCTGCACTCTATTTGTGACCCGTTAGCTCAGTTGGTAGAGCAACTCCCTTTTAAGGAGTGGGCCCTAGGTTCGAATCCTAGACGGGTCACCACCAAATTTAGTTTCAAATATTCGGTCGCTTAGCTCAGTTGGTAGAGCGCTACCCTTACAAGGTAGATGTCACAAGTTCGAGTCTTGTAGCGACCACCATTGAAACTTATGACTGTTTGGATCTAGATGACCCTTTCATCTAGTGGCCAAGGATGCTACGTTTTCATCGTAGTCACAGAGGTTCAAATCCTCTAGGGGTCGCCAACATAGCACTGTTATGTTTTCTATGGTCGCTTAGCTCAGTTGGTAGAGCGCTACCCTTACAAGGTAGATGTCACAAGTTCGAGTCTTGTAGCGACCACCATGAAATTAAGCTTCACAAAAGCTTTTTTCAGTAAAATCTTATCAACCTTTCTAAGGTTACGGTGCGGCGGTAGTTCAGTTGGTTAGAATACCTGCCTGTCACGCAGGGGGTCGCGAGTTCGAGTCTCGTCCGCCGCGCCACTTCTTTTTATGATCCTCAAACACATTCAAATGATAAAAAACCAATACAGTTCGATAGTTATTATGATTAAGATGACGAACATAAAGATGTTCAAGAAGATAAACTAGCGCACTATTACAGTGCTCTAGCGATATAGCGATTCCCCTCCATCAAAGATGCGCTAAGGTCTGAGAGTTTCTTGCTGTTGCTCGAAGAGTATGGTTTTTTCAATACACGTTTAGCATCCACAACACATAGATTAAGATACTTTAGCAGATTGTCAAGCTCTCTACTGCGTACACCGCTCTTTAGCTTCTTTTGCCCTACTTCCAACTCTTTAATGAGCGCCATTGCTGTTGCACTGTTCTTATGTTTATACTCTTGCATGATCTTTTGAGAAAGCTTTACATGCTTACTTGCCAACTGTGCAAGTTGTGCATTGCTTCCAAAGAGGCTACTCGCCCCAAACCCCAACATCATACATAGTATAAAAAGATGTTTTCTTTTCATTGTCTTCCTTCCTTGTTTCTTTTTCCTTGTCCTATATGAAATAATATCAAGAAGAAACTTATTTTAAAATTAAAAAATATTGAAAAACTTCCTAAGGAAAATGAATAGAAAAAGTGTGAATTAAGGATAACGTACGGAGATAAGGGGCTTTGTGGAGAATAGAGGGGGGGAGATCCCCCATATAAAAATAGATGTTTATTTTAAACGGATACGCACACTCTCTTCATGTGCGGTCAATCCTTCCGTATTGGCAATGAGTGCACACTGCTCTCCGATCTCTTTGATCCCCTCTTTACTCATGGAGATAATAGAGGATTTTTTCAAGAAGTGTTCTACGCTAAGCGGAGAGTAAAACTTTGCCGTACCACCGGTAGGAAGCGTATGGTTAGGCCCTGCGATATAGTCACCGATAGGTTCAGGGGTATTTTCACCTAAGAAGATCGCTCCGGCATGTTTGATCTTATCAAGTAACGACATAGGATCTTTGGTTACTACCTCAAGGTGTTCAGGGGCGATCTCGTTCATCAGATCGATCGCTTCATCCATATCGGATGTCACAATGATCGCACCACGCTCTTCTATGGACTTTCTGGCGATCTCTTCACGGCTGAGCGCGCCAAGGAACTCTTCTACTTTATCACTTACTCTGTTTGCCAATTCACTCTCTGTCGTAATAAGAATAGAACTCGCCATTTCATCATGCTCTGCTTGAGAGAGCAAGTCGATAGCCAAATAGTCCTCTCTTGCACTCTCATCTGCCAAGATACCGATCTCGGAAGGTCCTGCGATCATATCGATATTCACTTCACCGTAAACCAGCTTTTTGGCTGTTGCAACAAAGATGTTACCAGGTCCGGTAATAACATCGACTTTAGGAATACTCTGAGTTCCGTACGCCATCGCACCTATCGCAGATGCACCGCCTACCTTAAATACTTTACTCACACCACACAAGTGACACGCAGCCAAAAGCAGTTCGTTCAGCTCGTTATCCGGTGCCGGCGTACATACTACGATCTCTTCAACCCCCGCAACCTGTGCAGGGATGACGTTCATCAAAAGCGAACTTGGATATGCCGCTTTACCTCCGGGAATATAGAGCCCCGCTCTATCGACCGGTGTTACCTTCTGCCCAAGGATCGTACCGTTAGCCTCTTTATCCATCCATGTCTTTGGCATCAACTTCTCATGGTAGGTTTTAATACGATCATAAGCAAGCTTCAATGCATCGCGCAGCTCAGCATCGATCGCATCATACGCCTTTGCCATTGCCTCGGTAGAGACCATCAGCTCGGCATCCTCTTTGGGCTCCCAACGGTCAAAACGTGCGATCTGTGCTTTGAGCGCACTGTTACCTTCGGTCTGTATCTCTTTAAGAAGCCCTGCAACGATCCCCGTCACACCCTCGATATCCATCTTTCCACGCTCCAAAAGCGCATTGAAGTTCGCTTCGAACGTATCATCACTGCTGTAAAATATTTTCATCGATCTACCTTTTCTCTGATAAAAGCTTTCTGAAAGAAAGCATACCAAAACTATTCACTATTCATTATTAACTATTCATTCGCCATTAACGGATACTTCCGTTGATAACGCGGCAACATACTTTCATTCCCAAGTATGCCGCCTTGATGAATATAAAGCAATGGTGCCTCTTCATAGACTTGGGGATGAGCCAATAATGTACGCCATCCCAAAGGGTCGTAAAGCAAGTCGAACACCACGCCCGTTTGTTCGTGTAATTTTAGCCAAATTTCGTAATTTTCTCTATAAAGTTTACCAAAATGGTGTTTTTTCTCTAAAGCAAGAATGGTCGGATGGTATTTTTCATCCGCTTCGAGCATGGAGAACTGTTCTTTCAGATACATATCATCTCCCACACATGCACATGTGTATACCGTAGGTTGGGGTATCCCTACCCCGACAAAAGCTTTTTGCAAATATAAAGCAGTGGTTCCTGTACCGGAGGGGAGAAAGATATTCAGTTTTTCGATTTTCTGCTCTTTTTGCCAGAAGCTGATCTCTTCTGCAAGGATCCTGATCCCATACTCCGCCTCTTTCTGCCTACCACCTTCTTCGATAAAAAGCATATTTTTTGTCGGGGTGGGGATACCCCGACCTACAATGAGATGCATATCGTTTTTCAATGCCGCAGCATAATTCCCATGCGGATTTTCTCTCAAGTAATCAGCTATATGATCCACATAATACTCAAACTCCCACCCCTTCATCTTTGCCAGAACAGAGAGTGAGTACATCGCATTGGACTGTACAGAACCGTAAGAGACAATCTTTTTGATATAAGGAAAGTCATTTTTAAGATAGTAGTAAAATTTTCGCGCCTTGTTCCCTGAGAAATCAGGATGGATAAGATCATCACGTTTAAGAAAAAAAGTGTGGTTTTGAAACCGGATCGTTTCAATGGGAGAAGTAAGTTGAAAGTCTGTCATCATTAAAAAGTCGCAATCAAAGATTACGACCTTCTCTCAACGCTCAGCGCTAAACGCTAAACGCTTCTTAATTACGTCCCACGCAATTAAGATCCTCAAACGCCTGCTCAAGACGTTTGACCATAGAGAGTTCACCCTCTCTAAGCCATTTACGCGGATCGTAATAGCTCTTATTAGGCTTATCTTCACCCTCAGGATTCCCGATCTGTGCTTGAAGATAGTCATGGTACTTCTCGACATAACCGCGTACACCATCCCAAAATGCCCACTGCGTATCGGTATCGATGTTCATTTTGATCACACCGTAACTGATAGCATTACGAATATCCTGAAGCTCGGAACCGCTTCCTCCGTGAAATACGAAATCTACAGGTTTTGCATCCGTATTGAACTTCTCTTGGATATATTTTTGAGAGTTATCCAGGATCTCAGGACGCAAGATCACATTCCCCGGTTTATAGACCCCATGAACATTTCCAAAAGATGCTGCGATCGTGAACTTATCGGAAACCTTCATCAACTCTTCATACGCATAGGCAACCTCTTCCGGTTGGGTATAGAGCAGTGCATTGTCTACATCGCTGTTGTCAACACCATCTTCTTCTCCTCCGGTAATACCGAGCTCGATCTCAAGGGTCATTCCCATTTTGCTCATACGCTCAAGATAACGTTTACATGTTTCGATATTCTCTTCAAGCGGCTCTTCGGAAAGATCAATCATATGAGAAGAGAAGAGCGGTTTTCCACTGCTCTTGAACTGCGCTTCACTTGCATCGAGCAATGCATCGATCCACGGAAGAAGCTTACGTGCCGCATGGTCGGTATGCAATACGACCGGCACACCGTAAGCCTCCGCTAGTGTATGCACATGGATCGCTCCGCTGATCGCTCCGAGTACCGCTCCCTCTTTACTATCTATCCCTTTTCCTGCATAGTATGCCGCTCCACCGTTACTGAACTGTACGATCACCGGTGAGTTCACTTTTTTTGCCGACTCCATTACCGCATTGATCGATGATGTGCTGACAACATTGACCGCAGGGATCGCGAACTCATTGGCTTTTGCGATCTTGAAAAGTGTCTGAAGATCATCTCCAGTAACCACACCCGGTCTAATAGAATCCAATACTTTTGTAGACATTTACTATTTCCTTCTTATTTAAGTTTAATATGTGCTTTTTTTATCAAACTTTCAACCACTTTCTCTTGTGCTATCTGCATCTTGAGTGTCGGCGTAAGCTCTTCTAAACTTGGTACTTTTTTCTTTGAACGTTTTTTGATCTTTGCATAACGCCGCTTGATCTCTTTATCACTGACGTCTGTCTGTTCGATCTGTTTTTGCATCCAAAAGTTAGAATAGACTGTGTCTTTCTCCTCTTGGCTTAGATCGTTCTCTGCAGAGAGTGCAATGAGTTTATTAGGTGCAAGCATCTCAAGGAGACGCTTCTTCTCAGTGGGAGGTAACGTGTTCCACATCATTTTCCCTTGCGTCATCTTCTCTAGTGCATGATTTGCCTCTTCAACACTGATAGGAAGCATCCCTACATACCCGGAAATATTCTGAGATTCAGGCTCTACACGTACTTCAACACCCCGCATTAAGTTTGCAATGATCTTCTGCTCTACAAGCTGCATTTGGATACGTCTTTTGATCTTCTCCAAAGGCGGTACTTGAGCCAATGCACTCTGTGCTTGCGCACGGGCTTTAATACGTTCATAGGCAGATACGATCTCTTCATCCGATATCGTTACTTCTTTAGCTGCTTTTTGCATCCAAGCACTGGAAAGAACACCCTCTCTCTCTTCTTGAGTCAACTCCTTTTTTGCAACTTTTGCCAAAATTTTAGGAATATAGATCTCTTTTAAAAGTGCCATCTGCTGCTCTTTAGGAAGAAGGTCAAAATCAGATACCTTTCCTTTTGTTCGCTGCTTAAGGTAGCTATCAACCTCTTTTTTACGTACTTTATGTCCGTCAACGATCGCAACTACTGCTTTAGAGGAGCGACTTTTAGGCACTGCCGGCTGTGCAGCTGACATTCCTAATGTATTAAGGTTTACCATTGAGGGGATTTCATCTTTTTGGTGAAGCATACCAGAAAGGCTATTTTTGAGAGCATCTGCCGTTGCAGGCTGAGCAAAGAGTGTCAAAACCCCTGCTGCCGCAATTACATTTTTTAATCTTTTCATTGCATATGGTACAATATTTTATTTGGCAGATTTTGCCGTCTCTTTTTCCATATCGACGATCTTTGCTTTACTACGTAGTTCGCTTACCACTTCCGATACTTTCTTTGCGAACTCTTGTTGTTTCAATGTTGCGATAATCTTATTTTTTACTTTATCGTAAGAGACTGCCTGTGCAGGATTTTTAGACTCAAGATAGATCACATGGTATCCAAACTGTGTTTTAACCGGTGTTTTGGTCACTTCACCCGGTTTCAAACTCCATACCGCTTGAGAGAAAGCCGGAACCATTTGTCCTTTTTTGAATGTTCCGAGATCACCACCCTTAGACTTTGAAGGACCGATCGATTTTGATTTTGCAAGAGAGATGAACTTTTGCTTTAGCGCATCACCCTTAAGCCCTTTAAGTTCAGAGATGATCTGCTTCGCCTCTTTTTCACTCTTTACAAGGATATGTCTTGCATGAACTGTTTCGGGCATAAGGAACTTCGCTTTATTCTTTTCATAGAAGTCTTTTGCTTCGGAATCACTGACTACAGCACTATCCATCTGTTTTTTCATCCACATATTCACCATAAGTTCATTGGCGATCTTCTCAAGGTTCTTTTTGAATTCAGATGTTTTGTCGATCCCCTCTTTTTTTGCGAGGTCACTTAAAAGCGCTTTTTCGACTAACGTCTTTTTTACCAACGCTTTTTGCTGCGGAGACAACTGTTCGTAGTGTGCATTGGGTGCAGTCGCACTTACAAATGCCTCTGCGTCTTGCTTCGTAATATTCTTCCCGTTCACGGTAACAATGATGTCCGAAGCGACAACCGACGTCGTAAGAAGTGCCGCAGCGATAAGTGATGTTCTTGCAAATTTTAACATTATGTGAATATCCTTTTGATAGATTTTAGATTATAATGGATAGCAGTATATCGATTCTTGTTAAACAAATCATTAACAAATGGAGGTTATGCTAAGATTTCTTTCTATAAAATTATTGATCAAGGAGCCTTTTAGCCATGGCAAAACGTATCAAACAAGCAACCAAAACAAAGATCGAAGAGATCAAACAACTGTTTCTCGAACACTATCCAGATTCCATAACGGAATTGGTATACCGTAACGTCTACGAGCTGCTTGTTGCCGTGATGCTATCGGCCCAATGTACCGACAAACGGGTCAACATCATCACTCCCGCTCTTTTCGAAAAATACCCTGACCCTGTTTCTCTTGCCAATGCGAATCTTGATGACGTCAAAGCATTGATCCAAAGCTGTTCGTTCTTTAACAACAAAGCGAAGAACCTCATTAAAATGGCGCAATCGGTCGTAGAGAACTACGGTGGCGAGATACCATTAGATAGAGATGAACTGGTCAAGCTTGCCGGTGTAGGACAAAAGACCGCCAATGTGGTCATGATCGAGTACACCGGTGCGAACTTGATGGCGGTCGATACGCACGTGTACCGTGTCGCTCACCGGCTGGGTCTCTGTGACGCTTCCACCGCACTGAAGTGTGAAGAGCAGCTGACAAAAAAGTTCAAGACCGATCTACACCGTCTGCACCAGGCGATGGTACTCTTCGGACGATATCACTGTAAGGCCGTCAAACCCGAATGTAACGACTGTTTTATGAAGCCTTACTGTAAAACGACGGAGACATTCAAGGTGTAATCATGGGTAGTGGGTAGTAAACTCTCCTTAATTACTCCTTCCCCCCCCTTGCACTATATTGACTGTATGATTCGATCAAGAACATCAAATGTCTTCTCTACCGAATCAAGTTTCACCATCTCCCGTGTCGAGTGCGGATAGCGGATGGCCGGTCCGATGGAAGCAAACTTCATATTGGGGTATTTTTCGGCAATGACACCACACTCCAACCCCGCATGGATCGCCATGAGCTTACTTGTACCGAACACCTCTTTCATTTTTTTATCGACCAGTTTGGTAAAGTCCGTTATATCCGGTTTCCATGCGGGGTACTTGTCTTCTACCTTTGTCTTGAAACCATAGTTCTCAAACAAGCTAACCGTCTCCTGTGTCAAGCTATCCAGAGAGTCCATATCCATCGCACGTGTACTTGTCTCGATGGCTATACCACCTTTTTCATCGGCATTGATGATGGCAAGGTTGATACTGACATCCGGAATACCCAGCTCTTCATTCATACGATGTACACCTTGTTTGAAAGTGTTGATAAGATCAATAACTTTCTCACCCTCTTTCAAGATATCCGGTGATTCATTCAGCACACGTGCCGTTACATCCCCTTCACTCACCAATAGTGTTTCGCTTCGCACGATCGCTACGGCATTTGCAGGGATGGAGTTACGGCGCTCTCCGGCATAGATGCTTACAAGCTGTGTCACACCTTTGTCTTTCAGGTATGCACCCAGTACTTTAATAGCAGAAGGGATACCTTTGTCAATATCCACTCCCGAGTGTCCTCCCACAAGCCCCTTGACCGCCACTTCATAACACACACCCTTACCTTCTACATAACTGTCCTGCTTCAATGCCGTAATATCCGCCCCGCCGGCACACCCAATGTAGACTTCTGCCTCATCCTCACTGTCAAGGTTGAGCATATAGTCTGCTTTCAGATCGAACGCCAACTGATTGGCACCAATAAGCCCTATCTCTTCATCGGAAGTGAGCAGGTACTCAAGCACCCTCCCCTCATCCATCAACTGCATCATCATCGCGATCGCCATCCCGTTATCCGCCCCCAAAGAGGAGTCCTTAGCCTTCATCCATCCCTCTTCCACATAGGTCTCGATACTCGGCGCTTTCCCCATACACACCATGTCATAGTGCGCCTGCAAGCAAAGTCTCGGTGCTCCTTTGCGAATATAGATATTCTTTGCCTCATCCACCTCAACCTCGTACCCTCTCTCCCTGGCAAACCCCACCAAAAAATCACAAAGCCCATCCGCCTCTTTGGAACAGTGCGGTATCTGTGTCAGCTGTTGAAAATATTCGATTATTTTTGACATATTTGTTTTCCTTTTAAAGTGGTAGGCTAAAGTACCCTAAGGGCACTTCCTTACGGGGCGCCTACCTTACATACAAATTAAAGTTTTGTATTACTTTTGCACTTCTCGTGCAGATGAGAAGCGTTAAGCAAATGTGAACTGCTTCACATTTGTAGCTTCGGAACCGAAGTGGTCGGAGTGCAGCGAAGCCACGGAGGCAATAAACATCATCCGCACGATTGCAAAAGTAACGCTTTTGGCTCCACCTTTTCTTTTGTGAAGTGAAACGGTTTGCGACAGCAAATCACTCTCTTTGAGAAAAAGGTGGAAACACACCATAATACGAAAGAGAAGTATAGTATAATCCACAAAAAATCAGGATTAACCATGTGCCTCATCATCACCATCCTCTTTCTCGTCATGGCAGTACAAAGCTTCATAAACAGTGACTACGCCAGCGGATCACTCTACCTCATCATCGCTCTGGGCTTCGCCTTTATGCTCTGGAGAAACATACAACTAACACGATGTGAAAGAGACGGCAACTGCAGCGGATGTACCTTGCCGACATGGATGACCAAATGGTTTACCAAAGAGAAAAAATAATGGAACACTTTTTTGACTGCCCCTACTGCTGGGAACGCATATCCATGGTACTTGACCCCAGTGAAGAGGAGAGCGACTACATCGAGGACTGCGAGGTCTGCTGCCGTCCTATCGAGATTTTGTTCAGATTTGAAGGTGAACGGCTTGTTCGGTTCAAAGTTCAAAGAATCGAAGGAATTTAAACCCATTCGCGTAGGTCGTATTGTCCTCAATACGACACTCTGTTATCTACTCGAATAGTATGATGTGTATTAAAGCTGTGTCGTATTCGGGGAATACGACCTACGCATACAAAAACTGAAAACGATCAACCATCTCCCCGTTTACCTCTACCTTTTGGGCAAACATCCCAAGCGGACGTACCCAGTATCCGTATTCTCCGTATAAAGCACGATACACCACCATCTCCTCTTCCGTTTCACTGTGTTTTGCAACAGTGATCACTTCATACTCATTGCCTTTGTAGTGTCTGTAGATACCTTTTTGCACTTCCATTTCACACTCCGTTGATATTGATATGCTACTATAACGAAAATCAACACAAAAAAGGAACGATTGATGCAAAAATGGAGTTTGAACTTTAGACTATGGCACTGGATACATGCAGCCATCATTCTCGCTCTTCTTGGCACGGTATTTCTGAGAAAAACCTTCCTGAGCTGGCGTACCAACAGTGAGATCATTGTTACAAAACTGACAGAACAAGGCATCGATGTCACGGCAGAAGAAGCGAAGATCGTTGCCAAAGCCATTCGTGCACCTATGTGGGAGTGGCACATCATTCTTGGTTACGGGCTGACTGCACTGGTCATCTGGCGTATTGCCCTCCTCTTTACCCAAAGCGGAAAACGGAATTACCAAGACCTCAAGCGTGAAACTCTACACAAAAAAGCCGTCAAAATAGGCTACATCGTTATTTACGGCGTGATTGCTTTCATGGCAGTCAGCGGATTGATGATCCATTTTTATGACACATTAGGACTTACCAAAGATGCTGCTCATGATATTAAAGAACTGCATGAGTTCATGTACAATGCCCTGCTCATCTTCGTACCGCTGCATATTGCAGGCGTGATCGTTGCCGATGCAACGGAAGAGAAAGGCATCGTCTCCGATATGATCAACGGCGGGAAAGTATAAATTCAATTGCGTAGAGGCAATCCCTTGTGGTTGCCCGAGCAGAAGAGTACCCACAAAGGGCATCCCTGCATCTATCTTGCTATCTGAATGACAAAGTTGATGAGATACAATACCGCGATGGTCGTTACCGTCCAGATCATCGCTCTTTTGACGTTCATGGAGGGATTCAGCGTCCCACAGTGGGGACAGCGTTTTGTACCTGTGGTAACCGGCTGTTTACAGTAGCGGCAAGGGACTTCGTTTTTTTTGTTTTCCATTTTACTTTCTTTCAAGGGTAGGCGCCCCGTAAGGAAGTGCCCTTAGAGGTACAACTGCCTACCTTCTTAAACCATTGTTTTATATAGGGCTTTCGCCATAAGCTGTGACCGTATGCATATTCCCTCTCAGGGTGGGCAATTGCCCACCCTACAGACAAAAAGCATTGCAAAGCAATGCATACCGACACTATTCACTATTAATTATTCACTCTTCACTTGCGGTATATCACACCGCATAATACGTCGCCTTCGGATGATGCACCACCAACGCTGTCGTACTCTGCTCCGGATGGATCTGGAACGTTTCACTCAGTTCGATGCCAAACTCTTCAGGTCTAAGCAGGTCAAAGATGATGCGGCTCTGCTCAAGGTCGGGGCATGCAGGATAACCAAATGAGTAACGTGCACCTCGGTAGCGGTTCATACGTACATCACGCAGGGTTGCTCCCTCATCTTCACGCAGGATGTTCAAGTCCATACGTATCTGCTTGTGTGCCACTTCTGCAAGTGCTTCTGCAAGTTCGACCGAAAAGCCGTGTACCATATTGTACTCAAGGTATTTCCCTGCATCGTAAAGCTCTTTTTCATACGCTGAGAACTTCGGCCCCGCACTCACACAGGTAATGGGCAGTACATCATGGCGTTCATGTCTGAAAAAGTCACTCAGCGCACGGTGTGGCTTTCTGCCCTGTCTTGGGAAGCTAAATACATACTCCGCACGCCCGATAATGTCATCAAGTGGTTCACGGTTGGCATTGGCATCGACGTTCCACCCTTCTATCTCAGGGAAGACAAGCAGCTCTTGGTCATTACTACGTACCGGGTAGTACCCGTAAATGATGGTCGGTTCAAAAAGATCTTTTTCGATGAACTCACGTTTAAGCCGCTCATAGGCAGGATAGACCTTCTCTTCAAGCATTTTTTCATATTCGGCTTTGTCCATCTTGCCTTTTTTGTAACCCCAATGCATTTTGATGACGGTTTTTTTGTTCACCCAGTCAAAGACCATGTCAAGATCAAGATCGGCTTTTTGTAGCACACGTCTGCCCCAGAACGGCGGGGTGGGGATGTCGACAGGTTCTGGCATCTCTATCTCCTCAAACGGAGGAATGATCACCTCTTTCTTCTCTTTTTTCTCATGTTTGACCATATCTCCCGCCATACGGGTATCGAGCACAGCATCGGGGTTTGTTTTCACCTCTTCATTGTACTTCTCAATACGGCTCATCGCGATCACCCCGTCAAAGGCATCACGGCAGTAGAAGATCGGCCCTTTGTAGATAGGTCTACAGAAGTCGTCCACAAAGCTGCGTGTCAATGCCGCACCGCCAAGCAGAACCGGGATATCCAATCCCATCTCCGCCATTGTCTCAAGGTTATCCTTCATCACCGCTGTTGATTTAACCAGCAATCCACTCATCCCGATGGCCTGGATGGACTTCTCTTTCATCACATCAAGGTAGGTCTCAAGCTCAGTTTTGATACCGACGTTAATAACCTTGAAACCGTTATTGGAGAGGATGATGTCTACAAGGTTCTTTCCGACATCATGCACATCCCCTTTGACCGTCCCGATAACCAGTGTGGTATCGGTCTCTTTCTCCTGCTTGGTCAGATAGGGGTTGAGGTAATCGACCGTTGCCTTCATGGTCTCTGCCGATTGAAGTACGAACGGAAGCTGCATCTCACCGCTACCGAAAAGTTCACCTACCACCTTCATGGCATCGATGAGAATTTCATTGACGATACGGTCGGGGTGTATCTCGTGACGCGCCTCTTCGACCAGCGGGATCATCCGCTCTTTGTCTCCGTCCATCAACAATCTGGCGATCTTCTCTTCGGTATTCATCGCCTCGTACGCTTCATCGTTGGCTTCAGTATCCACCTCTTTGCCTGAGAAATGCTCGATGAACTTGAAGAGTGACTGGTCATCAGGGTGAAAGAGCAGCTCTTCACACACTTCGATATCCTCTTTGCTCATCTTGTTAAGCGGAATGATATGCTTGACATTAATGATGACAGAGGTCAGTCCCGCTTCCAAACAGTGGTGCAAGAAGACGGAGTTAAGGTACATACGCGCATTCTTATCTAGCCCGAACGAGATATTGCTAAGCCCCAAAGTCGAGCCTACTTCCGGATGACGCTTGTGCAGTTCTCTGATCGCTTCAAGCGTCTGGATGGCGGCATCACGGTACTCCTCGTCTCCCGAACCGACCGTAAAGGTCAGTACGTCAAAAATAAGGTTGTGCGGTGCAATGCCGTGACGGTTGACACACAGATCATAGAGACGTTCGGCTACAGCGATCTTCTCCTCTTTGGTCTTTGCCATCCCCTTCTCATCGATGGTCAGACAGACCAGCGCGGTACCGTACTTCTTGGCAAGTCCACAGATAGCATCGAGCTTCTCTTCTCCATCTTCAAGGTTGACCGAGTTGATGATGGGCTTTCCACCGATGCACTTAAGCCCCTCTTCCATCGTCTTGACACGGGTGGCATCAGGCATGAGAGGCAGTGGGATCTTCTGGTTGTACAGTTCCATGACCGCTTGCATGTCTTTGGCACCGTCGCGTCCGGCAAACTCGACATTGACATCAAGACAGTGCGCTCCGTCACGTACCTGTGCCTGTCCTACCGTCAGTGTCCCCTCATAATCTCCGGCAATAATGAGTTCACGGAAAGCTTTTGAACCGGTGGCATTACTTCTTTCCCCTATAAGCAGAGGTGCAGGCTCTTGGAAAAGCTCTACCGAGTTAAAGAGCGATGCGATGCTTGGCTTGATACTCCCTGTCGGTTTTTTAGGTTTGATCGTACACACTGCTTTCTCTAATGCTTGAATATGCTGAGGGGTCGTTCCACAGCATCCCCCCAGAAAACTCACCCCGTCAAACTCCGTGAACTCCAGCTGCTTGGCTGTAAACTCATCGGGTCCCATCGGGTAGTAGGTGTATCCACCACGATTCTGCGGCAATCCCGCGTTGGCATGGATAGAGAGCGGGATGTTACACAGCTCGCTGAGTACCTTTAAATGCTTCTTCGCCTGATCGGGGCCCGTACCACAGTTGAGTCCCAAAGAGAGAATATCGAACGGCTCTAAAATGGTCACGATCGTTGCCGCATCGGTACCAATGAGCATCGAACCGCTCAGCTCAATGGTTACAGAGACCATAATGGGCAGTTCTGTACCTCTCTCTTTATTGGCATCCTGACACGCATGGAGTGCGGCTTTGATCTGTAGCGGATCTTGACAGGTCTCAAGCAAGAAGATGTCACATCCACCATCTATAAGCCCCTCTGCAACCACTTTATACCCTGCGTACATCTCATCGTAGTGAATATGTCCGAGCGAGGGCAGTTTGGTTCCAGGGCCAATGGATCCGAGTACAAAACGTGGCTTTTGGGGAGTCGTGTATACATCACATACCTCTTTTACAAGCATCGCCCCTTTCTTAGAGAGTTCATAGGCACGATCACCCATCTGATACTCGTCCAGTACCCACGGCATCGTTCCGAAGGTATTGGTCTTGATAAGATCCGCACCCGCCATCGCATAACGCTTATGAATACGTTTAATAAGGTCCGGAGCCGTATCGATAAGGAGTTCGTTACACCCCTCTTGCTCACGTCCTTCATGATCTATCCATGCCTCTTTGGGAATATCAAGATCCTGTATCTGCGTACCCATGGCACCATCGATAACCAATATGCGTTCATCGATCAATGATCGTATCTTTTCTGTGGTAGACACAAGACTCCTTTTTTGGGTCGCTTCACCCGCAATATCTTTCGTAATTGTATCAAAGTATCGTTAAAGCCGAAACAGGATACACCATTTTGTCGTTATTCTCATATTTTGTTGTATTTGTGTTATATTCTTGTGCTATCGTATAAAAGTATAGAGATACGGAATATAGCATATAACACATCAGCTATTCCCGTTGAGGATTTATTAACGGAAAGATGCTATACTTCTGCTTAAATCTAAAGCCAGACTGTAAATGAAAAAGCCAAACCCTGCTGAAAAGAGGGGACGGAAAGCCATGGGTCTTTGAAAAGAGATCGCCAGGTTGCCATACAGTTATCTAAATACCCTATCTATTTGGATACCTCTTTTTCTTTACCTGGACTTTACCGCAAAGGAATGGAAAAGATATGGGAAAAGTTATTAAAAATGTTATTACCAGCAAAGAGATCGTCAAACCGGATCCTATTGATGAAGAGATTCCGTTTGACGGTGGTGTGATGATCACCGAGACCGATACTGCCGGTATCATTACCTACGCAAACCGTAAATTCCGTGAAATGACCGGATACTCCAAAGAGGAGCTTATCGGTGCACCACACAGCATCAACCGACATCCCGATATGCCAAAGGCTGCATTCAAAGGTTTATGGGACACTATTAAGGCCGGTGAGTACTGGGAAGGGCTTGTAAAGAATATGAACAACGAGGGGAAATACTACCTTGTTATCGTATGGATCAAGCCGAAATTTGATGAGAACGGAAATATCGTAGGGTATATCGCCGGTCGTAAAATACCTGATAGAGAAGCGATGAATGCTGCACTTGAGCAGTATAAGAAGATGAAAGCCGAAGAAGAGAAATAACTCTCTTCTCTTACGGGCTTAAAGCGTTACTTTAGCCTTCTGCAATGCATCGATCACTGCATCGATGTTCTCCTTTGGAATATGCACTTTCCAATCAGGCTCGTTTGCATCCGAACTTAGTGTGATACCGATGCTTGCGACACTTTCACTCCCTTCACCGTAAGGCGATTCAATGGTCGTTACCGTGATCTTTCCGTCATTGCTTCCACTTAGATCCATTTGTGCGATCTGGGTTACCTTTCCACTCATATCGAACTCCTTTAAAATTGCTTTGATCGATTATAACATAAAAGGTTAACGCTTCTTAACCAAACGCATCAAAACCGCCTGAAGCCTTCGCCACTGCTTGATCTCTATCGCAGGGAAGCCGGCATAGGTCTTACCGCCCTCCAAAGACTTGGTCACGCCGCCCTTTCCTGCAATGGTAGCGAAAGCTCCGATCTCCAAGTGTCCTGCGGTGGCACTCTGTCCACCCATGACCACATTACGTCCAAGTGTAGATGAACCGGCAAGTCCGACCTGTGCCGCCATGAGTGTATGCTCCCCTACCTCACAGTTATGTGCGACCTGAATGAGGTTGTCCATCTTCGTTCCTTTACGGATATGCGTTGCACCGAACACCGCACGGTCAATGGCACAGTTAGCACCGATCTCGACATGGTCTTCTATAATGACATGACCGTTCTGATAGATCTTCACGTGTTCGCCTTGCTTTGTATGGGCAAAACCGTACCCGTCACACCCAATGACCGTACCGCTGTGAATGATACATTCGCTTCCTACTTTCGTGCCGTGGTAGAGTGTGACATTGGGGTGAAGCAGTGTGTTATCGCCTACAACCACATCATCACCTAAATAGCATCCTGCCATGATGGTGACATTCTCACCCAACACGACATTGTTGCCAAAACGAACCGAGTCGGCAACTTGACACCCCTCACCCATCCATGGTGTTCCCTCTTCAACCGTAAGCGGATGGGCAAAAAGCTTGGAGGCTTCGGCAAGCTTCAAGTACGCCTCATCGGTAATGAGCGCCACCGTTGTCTCGGGTAAAAACTTGGCATTGGCTTCATCGACCAGTACCGCTGCCGCTTTGGTCGTAGGAAGCTGCGAGAGGTATTTGGCATCGTTAAAAAAACTGAGCTGAGAAGGTGTTGCTTCTAAGAGTGTATGGATACCCTCTATCTCGATATCGGTACCGTTAAATTCAAGGTTGAGTTCTTTTGCGATCTGGGAGAGTTTGTAAGTCATAGGTCATCCTTTGGGCTTCGGCAGGTCAGCCACCAAAATATCATGGAAAATAAAAAAGAAACTCAAGAAACATATATAATGTTCCCTGAGCCTGTCGAAGGGAAACTTATCTTTCGATCGCCACAACACCGCCGCGAACGATCTCGCACGGATTGTAACGCTGTGCCGCTTCGATGAAGTGTTTCACACGTTTAGGCTCGTCCGCTACTTGTGCAACAACCATCTCTTTGCCGACATTGACGATACCGCCGTTATAAGCAGCTGCCAGTGCGGCAATGTCACTGAGGTTCTCGGCAATAGGGAACTTCACCAGTACCATCTCTTTTTCGACCATCTCTTCATGCTCAATGACCTTATAGACAGGAATGAGCTTGTGCAGCTGCTTGGTGATCTGCTCCATCACTCTGGCGTTCCCTTTTGTCTCAATGGTAATGTGCGACATATCCGAGTTGGGGATAGGGGCAACGGTCAGAGACTCGATGTTATACCCACGACCGGCAAAGAGTGCGGTAACACGTGCAAGTACGGAACTCTCATTCATCACCACAACGGAGATGACACGTCTTTCATTGGTTGTATTAGGCATTACTTCTCCTCCCCGTTATTTTCGATCTTCGGCGGCAGCATCATGTTAAAGAGCGCTCCGCCCGCCGGTACCATCGGTAGTACGTTCTCAAAACGGTTGACCGCAACGTTCATGAAACAGACCTTGTCCTTTTCTATGGCATCTTTGAGTGCCGCATCGAACTCCTCTTTGGTCGTCACATCATACCCGATCCCGCCACACGCTTCTACCAGCATCTTCCAGTTTGGCTGGAATGTCAGATCGGTCTCGGAGTAGCGCTTCTCATAAAAAAAGGTCTGCCACTGGCGTACCATACCAAGGAAGTGGTTGTTCAAAATAACGTTGATGACCGGCGTTTTGTACTCAGCTGCCGTTACCAGCTCTTGGACGTTCATCAATATAGAACCGTCTCCGGTAATGTTGATAACGGTCTTTTCGGGACAAGCACGCTTCGCACCGATCGCGGCAGGAAGTCCGAACCCCATCGTTCCAAGACCACCGGAGTTGATCCACTGGCGAGGTCTGTCGAACGGATAGTGCTGTGCCGCCCACATTTGGTGTTGACCGACATCCGAAGTGATGATCGCCTGTTCACCGACTAATTCACCGATACGTTCGATCGCCCACTGCGGTTTAATGACCTCATCGCTGTCTTCATACGATTGCGGGTGAAGTTCATCATAGCGCTTCAAGATCTCTCTCCATGCCTGATAACGGTCGGGGTTGACACCTTCAAGGAGCGGGATCATCTTCTCAAGCACTTGTGTGATGTCGCCAACGATCGGATAATCGACATCGACAAGTTTGGAGATGTTCGCAGGATCGATATCAACATGGATCACATCGGCATACTTGGCGAACTCACTCAATTTTCCCGTTACACGGTCATCAAAACGCGCACCAAGGGAGATGACAAGGTCGGTCTCGCTCATCGCCATGTTCGAAGCATAGTTCCCGTGCATTCCAAGCATCCCAAGAAGCAATGGGTTCTTCGCACCCATGACACCCCTTGCCATCAATGTCTCAACTGCCGGGATCTGGGTTTTCTCAGCCAATTCTCTTACCAGTTTGTAGGCATTGGAGGCAACCACACCACCCCCAAGATAGAGAAGCGGTTTTTTCGCTTTCTTGATCGCTTCGACCGCCTTTTCGATCTGACGGTTATTCCCTTTGTAGGTCGGTTTGTAGGTTGGGATATTCACACTCTCAGGGTACTTGAACTCACCGATCTCCACAGTAATATCTTTAGGGATATCGACCAGTACGGGACCTGGTCTTCCTGTTCTAGCAAGATAGAACGCCTCTTTAAGAATACGCGGAAGCTCTTCAAGCGAGCGTACGAGGAAGTTGTGCTTCGTACACGGTCTTGAGATACCTACCGCATCGATCTCCTGAAACCCGTCCGTTCCGATAAGTGAAAGCGGTACCTGCCCCGAGATGACCACCATGGGGATGGAGTCCATGTAAGCGGTCGCCAATCCTGTCACCGCATTGGTAAAGCCCGGTCCCGATGTGACCATCGCCACGCCTACTTCACCTGTTGCTCTTGCATATCCGTCAGCCGCGTGTACGGCCGCTTGTTCATGACGGTTAAGAATATGTTCAAAACCGTTCTGCTTATAAATTTCATCGTAAACGTGCATGATCGCTCCGCCGGGGTAACCGAAAACGGTCTTCACACCCTCGGCGATAATCGCCTCACACACCATCTGTGCACCACTCATCTGCATGATCACACACTCCATTGTATTTTAATTTTAACCCCGATTATAGCAAAAAATTATTAGAGTGGGACGTTAACATCTTAAATAGGAGTAATTTTCTCCTTTATTGTACCTCTTTGGGTACGATCACTGCCGGTATTTGTGCTCGCTTTGCCATGCGTCGGTTCAGACATATTTGAAGTGAGGATATATTAAGCTGTTTAGTTGAACATACAGCCAGAACCGGTGCGAATATGCCACTTTGTGCCTCTGTAATGGAAGAAGCGATGTAGATCAAATGTCGGTAGGGATACCCCCTGTTCTCCGTTAGCAAGAATGGTGTTAAAGGCTCTTTCCCCTCCGCACCCCGCACGGTCGTCTCGGCAAAACAGGCATCGAATACCACCACGCCTTCTGTTATCTTCACATCAATACGCTCAAGGATCGGTCGTAGATCACGTTTACCTATGATAACGCTCTTAGAGATATCCGCAGGTGAAAAGTCATAAGGCAAAAGCGCACCGGAATCTCGCATCCACTCCGTCAGCCCCGCCTCTTGGAAACGTGCACTGTAGAGTGGATCGTAAAGGCTACTTCCATGACCCGAAAAGAAAAAAAAGAAGCGATCACCCTTTTTGATATGCGTAGCGATATGAGAGAGTTTCTGCAAAACAGCCTCTTTTGTTGCCAGCGCATTATGCAATATATCGATCTTTGTCGCACCCCACTTTCGGGCTATCTCCCGATAGTAACGCTGCTCCTGTTCCATTTTGGAAGGCCCCTGTATATGCGCATACTTCCCAACGGTCACGATCAAAGCATAGCTTTGCGATGCCAAAACTATTTTCCCTAGCACAAAAAGCCATACGAAAAGACGCATTCTATCTCTCCTCCTTATACTTTAGCAGGTATATCGCAATGTCATAACGCAAAAGCTTTTTATACTCCTCGATCCCCTCTCTTACTTCACGTGCCTCTCGATGGGCCAACTGCATCAAACGGTAGTTCAGTACGATCTGCTGCTGCATACGCAATTTGGTATCCTTGGTATGACGGATCGTGATCTGGGCTTTTTTGTAGTAGATACGTGCCTGTTCGAATGCACCTTGTGCTGCCAACCTCATCGCTTTGGCATAATAAGGCACACCATCCATCGATGTACGCTTCACGATGTTTTGAAGTGCCGTATCCATATCTATCTGTTCGGAGGCAGGCACATTTACCGGTGCTGACTTATAGCCCGAATCCATCCAAACCTGTGCAAAGGAGTATTTTCCAAGAGAGAGGTCACTCTCTTTACCAAGCGGTACTACGAACAAGAAAAGCAAAGATGCGGCCAATGCCAATGCCGCTCCTGCCAATGCCTTCAAGGAGACATTACGTAAATAAGGTCTTTTTGACTTTGTCTCAAGCGATACATAACGTTGCATACAGGCCTCACACTCCAATAGATGAGAGAACACCTTCTCTTTCTCCTTTGGCAAAAGGCTCTGCTTACGAAGTGCCTCTAAAGCGGCAGGTTTTAAATGTTGCTCCTCTTCTATAGTGACAGGCTCCATCAATCGCTCGATATAGCGTAGATCTTCTTTCATGATATTCTCTTTAGTTTTTTCTTGGCATTCTCTATTTTTTTATCTATCTGCTTGGCTGTTCTACCGAATATCACACCGATCTCCTTTGCACTCAAGGGTTCGCTATAGACCAATTTCAGATAGATCTCTTTTTTTGCATCATCCATATATTCACTATACGAATACGACTGTAGTTTCTCCCTCTCTTTGGAGAGCTTTTTTGAGATGGATGCTTTGATGCTCGGAACATCCAATGCAGACATTTGAGGCGTGTCATCTTTAAGGTCGTACCGTGTTTTTAGCTGAACATAGAACTTCTCCTCACTACTTAGGCATGAGAGTAACTTATCATCCCGGTAGTCAAGACGTGCAATGACCTCCAGAAACTCGGCATTTTCAAGCCTAAAGCCATATTTTAGCTTGTAGATCAGCTGCTGTTCATCATTAAGCGGTGTAAGCAAAGTGATATCTTCCGCATCTTGCTCCTCTACTGCTTCACAGACTTCAGGTTCATCCAATATCTCCTTGCTATAAGTACTGCTACGGGTAAAATCGATAAGCCTGTTCTTTAATGCACGGGAGATATAGACACTAAACTTCTCACACCCGATAAGCTCTTCGAAGATATAAGGTTCAAGCTGCTTAACTTTCGATCCATCATAAGCAACACATGCTTTAACCAGCACTTCCAATACCAAAGGAACATCATAGAAACGATACCCAAGCGCATGGTGCAAGGTGTGTGCATGATGATACGGATCGAAGAAAAAGAGTGCGTTCTCGACGATCGCAGCCGCTTTTTCAGGCACGGTAGCGGTTTGTGTATAGCGTCGTCGTATTTTATTGTAAAAGTGGATCGCACTCTCCTCTTTGTTCATACACACCTCATCTTGAAGCATTGCGCGTACTTGTGTAAAGAGTGCGGATTCCTGTGAAACATCAAACGCTTCTATCTGCTGAGGGAGTCGTGAGAGAAGGTAGTCCGTACAGGCATCTCGCTTACTGTAACAACTTCGGCATACCTGTATACTTTTTTGCTCGGCAAAAGTGTAGTAGAGCACCCAGAAGCGATTCTTCTCTACACGGTTATAGGCTTGTATGCATTGAACGAGTGACGCTTCGTCACTATTGTCCACACAGTGCACTTCACAGCGTTCTTGTGTCGTTTTGAACAGTGCTTTGCAGTGTATTCGACATAATTGCTGTAGTAAAGAACTTTTCTCTTTCATTACTCCTCCCGTTATGAGGAGTAATTATAATTGATTTATCGTTACACTTTCCTACTTCTTCTTCAAAAGTGTCACGAAACGCGGATCCATAATAATGTCGTTGATAAGTTTTCGTACCGCTATAGGAAGTGTTGTGCGCATCTTATAGCAGGCAGCATCGGCAGAGAAACTCGAACTGTACTCATAGCGCGAACGTACTCTGAAGCTTTTACCGTTAAAAGATCTTACCGTAATATCGAACTCCCAGTAGGCATCTCCTAACGTGGTACTGCTTTTAACACTGTTCAAGTTTGCAGAGATGATTGTTTTAGGGTCATGGCTGAACATACCCGAGACAATAAGCTCTTTTCTAAACGCGTTCTTGATATAGTCTGCAAAACTCTCTCCGTTCGGTGTCTCCATCGGGGTACTCAGACGACAGGTCAAGGCATTGCCGCTATTACTGGAGTCGGTAAAAGTACCGATTCCCACACTTTGACTATGTGCCAACAACCCCCCGTAGAACCTGCACGTTGTCCGAAGAGACCGAATAACGTTGCATCTTCTGTGCACACCCACTCAAACCTACCATAACTGCCAATGCCGCAAAGGCTATTGTAAATCGTTTCATTCTTTGTTTCCTTTACTATCGTAAATATGCAATACGCTTGTATTGCTTACCCTCTATACGAAGTAAAAAAAACATTCCCCCCCTATTTTTTCAATATTTCCAAGGATGTTCTCTTATTTTTATCGCTTTTTGACGATAATATGCCGCTTTTTTCTCATCTACTTCACCTGCCATCCCTAAAAGAGAGAACGCCTCCATCCATATACAAGATACCCAATCGTTCATCTTGCACCCTTGTTCTAAATAGTATCTGGCTTGATGATAGGCAATGGATGTATCGCGCCCCTGCAAGTAGAGTATTCCTACCTCGGCACAAGCACCGGCATAGCCCTTTTTACATGCTTTTCCATAGTAGCGTGCTCTTACAACATTGTTTTGAGCAAGTCTCCCCAGATAGAAACACCCTCGTCCTTCTCCTAAACGGCATGCATGCTCTAGGTAATGATATGCTTTAGCAAGGTCTCTTTCTTTTCCTGTCATACCGATAAAATAATGCTTCCCTACAATAAGACAATCTTTGGCACTTCCTTTTTTACATGCATGCTCCTGACGACCTGTTTGCGATACGATACGATGATGCATCTCATCCTCAAACTCCCGCTGTGTTCGGATATAGTCTCCTCTAGGAGACTCTCCTGTAAGCTCTTTTCCCATACTCTCAACCGTGCTTTTTTGACCATTTGCCTTACGCTTTAAACGTACCTCTTCCTCTTTTGAAGGATCAATGTCGGAATGTTCAAGCTCCAAAGGCAAACCTACTTTTTTTGCCATAGTATTCCATACATGCACCTGCTCTTCAAGCGGCCTGTCTGCAATATCTTCAAAGTTGAACACCTCTCCTGATGGAAGCTTCATCTCGAACTTGCCGTTTTGCTCATAGATCAACTTCGCTATACCGAAGTTCACCCCGCCAAGCTCTCCTCGACCCCATGCCAACATACAGCAAAATGCCAGTAGCACCACCTGATTCACTGTACCACTCCTTTCTGATATAAAATAAAACTTGCCCAGTAGTAGGGATGGGATACCCCCTGTTCTATGAGTTTTCGTTTCATTTTAGCCAACGATAGCGCATATCCCGTACCGTCATGTACATTCGTATAGAACAGTGCCATTGCTTTTGCAGCGATCGTATCATTAACCTGCCATAAACTTACAACGACCCGTCTTGCACCTGCTTGAAAAAAAGCTTCATAGAGTCCGAGTACTCCTTCTCCTCGCTCTATTTTCCCCAAGGCGCTCTCACAACAAGAGAGTGTTACAAGCTCCGTACCGTAGAGGTTCATCCCCGCCAAAGACACACCCGATACCTTTTTCCCCTTTGCAAGTACGATCCCCACATCTCTTAGACGATAACGGTCTTTTGCAGGTGTGAAGTAACCATGTGCACCAATATGCAGAAAACGGGGATGCCGTTGTTTCAAAAGTGCCTCTGCCGTTGCTTTATCTTGACTGAAACGCTTTAGGTCACCAAACAGTTCACCAATCGCATCCGCCTCTTTTCGTGTTCCTTGAAGAGAACGATAAGAGAGATCTGCATCTGAATAGTCAGGGTCATCGAAAACCACATAGGTTTGTGACTTAGATGACGTTTTAGAGAGAGTGGCTAACATATCTTTAGCCGAAGCAAGATAGTAGAGAGTATGGTGTTCGACCAGATAAGACTTTCCGTCATACAGCGCTTCAAAAGGTAAAAATGCCAATATGCCATCAGGAGAGATAAGCAAAGAGTCTGTTTGAGGCACACCTTCAGGGAAAAGCTTACGGTAGAGAGCACCATAGCTTCGCTTCGCTTCGAAAATATCGGCAAACCGTTCTCCTTTGGCTATCTTCTTTTGCATCTGACGTATTGACCCTATATCTTCTTCGACCGCTTCTGTGGTATGTGCATCATAATATTTCACCTCCACCCCACGCTTATGACTCAAGATAAAACGAAGGTAATTCTTTTCTACATAAGCGAAGTCTATATAGGCACTCTCTTTAGGAAGATGTGCCAAAAAGCCTTCGATATCTTTGGGGATCTTTGGAGAGGCGAGATGATAACGCTTCATCAATGCCGCTACTGCTATACTCTGTTGGTGCATCTGCTCCTGAAGATACTTCAGTCGTTCACTACTTCGTTCTTGCTGTTGCCAATAACGGTCGTACTGTTTACGAAGATCCCTAAAGTGATCGATTACCTTCCTCTCTTTTATAGAAGCGCGTTGATAAAGTAAAGACAACGTATCGAAAGAGCCGTTGACCATATGTTTATAACGACTCCAGATAAGGAAAAGTCTTTCGAATACCGCTTCTTCCTCTACCTTATCATCACTGTTGATATAGGCAAATGCCGTGATGCTCAAAAGTGAGAACAACCCGTCATGTGCCGTTTTAATACCAAGCTTTTGTATGGTATCACTGATCCCAAAGTACGCTTTCTCATAGGCAAAGAAGTGGGCCATAGACTCTAAAGCCGAATCGTACGCCTGCTTAACTTCCTGCTTCTTTAAATAGAGTGAGGCGAGATTTCCGTATGTCCAGATATAAAGAGGTTCCAACATATCTGTTTTAGTCTTTTGCAACACATCCAAGCCCTTCTTCGCATAACATAGCGCTTTGTCATACTCACCCATCTCACCCAATATATTCGAAAGCTTCAAATAACTATAGACAAGGTCAGGATGCTCTTTCGAAAGAAGGGTTTCTTTAATCTTTAGTGAATCATCCATATATTTTCTTGCTTGATCAAAAAGTCCAAGATCTGCATAGATATCAGAGATCGTTGCATCGATATATGCATATTCCAAATGCTTGGAAGAGATGCATGAACGTGCTTTTTTGGCATATTCGAGTGCCTTTTCATATGCACCAAGTTCTACATAATAGTCTGCATAGCTCTGAAAAACAAGACCCTCAAGTACCTTGGGCGGTTGTACTAAATGCCCATAGGCTTCATATGCCAACGAGAGATAGGATCTTGCACGGGGAAGATCGTGTAGTGCCAACTGCAACCTAAAGAGTGCCAAGGATGTTTTGACCATGCTTTTTCCCTGTCTCTTCTTATACCACTGCATCGCTTTTTGCAAATGCACATTAGCAGACTCAAGACTATTGGACTTCATATAGGTAACCCCGATAATATAGTGTAATGAGGCGATGAAGGCTTCTGGCATGTTTATCTGCTTTGCCTCTTGCAAGACTTCATTTTGCACATCAAGCGCCTCCTCATAATCCCCCTCTTTCATCTTTACCGTACCCATATTCATTTTACTCTTGAGTGCCTCTTGTCTCATACCATATGCATAGAAATAGTCGTATGCTTTTCTGGATGCTTCCCATGACCTTTTTACGTGCATATTTTCCAGTTCTGCGGCACCTAAGATATTGTAAAGTATCGCTGAAGTCCGGTTCTTCTCCCCATACGACTGAGCGATCAAAGAGAGCGCTTTTGACGCGAACCGTGCCGATCTTTCATACTCCCCTCTCTCCAATAGCTGTTGGCTTAAAGAAGCATATATCGCTATAAGTGCTTGGTGGTTCTGTTGAAGAATATAACGCGCATCCACTTCCGATAAGCGATCAAGCCACACCAACGCATTCTCTCTATCTCCTACTTTTAAGGAGAGTTCGGAAGCTTTCAGGTAGTAACTCACTTTTTTCGTAACGTTCTTCTCTTCCTCGATCATCTTCTCCAACAGCGTTAATGCTCGGGTATGATCCTCTCTCCCAATCGCCGTACGAAATGCCAAGATCTCCGCAGATCCCGCACCATTCAATACTTGTGTAAGTATGCATAAAGACAGAACGATCAAACTGCGTAAATATTGAACAACCATTCACCATCTCCTCTAATATGATATAATTATACTCATTTCGATGAAAAAAAGACCAATTTATTGATATAAATCATCTCATATATCCCATTTACAAACTATACTTTGCCTATGGATTTTACAACAGCAATAGAGATCGCTGATCGGATCTGGTGGGTCGGTATGTACCTAAAGAACGATCCTTTCCAGTGCCACCCTTACCTTATTCAGAACGGCAGGAGCTCCGTACTCATCGATCCAGGCTCCATGCTGGAGTTCGATGCCGTGATCAGTAAGATTCGCAGTGTGATCGACTTATCCGATATCAAATATATCATCCTTCACCATCAAGACCCTGACCTTGCTGCATCCGTTCCCTATATAGAGCAAGTGATCGCAAGGGATGACCTTCAGATCGTGACACATTCACGTATGGTGCCGCTGATCAAACACTACCTGATACGTTCTGCATATTATAAAATAGACAAACATGACTACAAGCTAGAAGATGGTAACTTGGCACTACAGTTCCTTACCACCCCCTATTGTCACTCACCCGGAGCTTTTGTAAGCTATGAGCCAGATACAAAGACCCTCTTCTCAGGTGATATATTCGGAGGGATAGAGGAGTCATGGGAGTTCTATGCAAAAGATGACTATTTTGAAAAGGCCAAGCAGTTCCATGCCGAATATATGCCAAGCCGAGACATCTTCAACTATGCGCTCCACAAGATCGGATCTCTCGATATCGATCTTATCGCACCACAACACGGATCGATCATTCAAAAAGCACAGATACCCGATCTTATCGAACAGATGAAGCAACTGGAATGCGGACTCTATATCGAAGAGTCCTACCGTCACGATCTACTATATACCATCGAAGCATTGCGGCAGAAGGATCAGGCACTAGAGAGATCACTTCGTTCTCTTCAGGAGAAAGAGGAGTTCCTTTTCCAAAAAGCGAAAATGGCCGATATGGGAGAGATGATAGGAAATATCGCTCACCAGTGGCGACAACCTTTAGCGATCAATACAACTATCCTCTCTATCTTAAAAGAGAAATCCCGGATGAACATCCTATCTCAAGAAGAGATGCTGCAAAAGTTCGAAGATATGGAGAACAATATACATTATATGTCAAAGACCATTGATGATTTCATGCGTTTCTATCATCCCGATAAAAGAAAGACCGTTTTTAATATCTCCGATGTCATAGAGCATGCCATTACCATCATGGATCCGATCATGAAAAAAGCGAAGATACAGATGTATTTCGAACACTGTAGCGATGCGTATGTCAAAGGCTACATGAACGAATATACACAGGTTGTCGTATCGATCCTGACCAATGCGAAAGATGTTTTAATTCAACGCAAGATAGAAGATGCTATGATCGATATAGCATTACGTAAGATCGGGAACAGAGTGGAACTTACGATCAGTGATAATGCAGGTGGCATAGAGGAGCGTCATCTTAAACGTATTTTCGATCCTTATTTCACGACCAAGCACCAATCCATGGGTACAGGACTTGGACTCTACATTTCAAAAATGATCATTGAAAAGAATATGGGCGGGACCCTTCATGTAAAGAATACCTCTGAGGGTGCTCAGTTCAATATAGTATTGGAGTATATCAATGTTGACAAGTAAAATTGAAGATATCACCGTTCTTATCGCCGAAGATGAGGAGAAGCTTCTTGAACCGATGGTGGAGTACCTCCAACTCTTCTTTAAACATGTCTATGGTGCGGTGGATGGAGAAAGTGCACTGGAACTCTACAAAACACACCGTCCCCAGATCATGATCGTCGATATCTTAATGCCGAAACTCGACGGCTTGGGACTGATCCGAAAGATCAGAGAGACAGATAACACGACTCGAATGATCATAACGACCGCATACTCCGACAGAGAGAAACTTCTTCAAGCCGTTGAACTGAGACTTGAAAAGTATTTGATCAAACCCATTCAAAGCAACGAGCTCAAAAAACTTCTCTTTGAGGTAGTGGAGGATATACGGAGCAAACAGACCATCATTCCTCTAAAGAGCGGATATAACTGGGACAAAAAACATCAAAAGCTACTTTATAAACAAGAGGAGGTAGGATTGAACTACAAAGAGAGAAAGGTACTGGCACTACTGATACAAAGGTCCGATACTGCTGTATCTGCGATCGATATCTACAACTGCATCTATGCTGAAGAGCCAGAAAGAGACTACTCCTCCTATGCCGTCACTTCTCTGATAAAACGTCTAAGACAGAAGCTTCCCAAAGGGATGATCAAAAGCGTTTATGGGAACGGATATATTTTTACACGAAATTAGATAAAAGTTATAAATTTGACAAAATTTGACAAAATCTTTTTGTATACTTCATATTAAGAGGTGATTAGGTAGCTACAATATCTCCCCCTCCCCCCTCTGATTTGTAGCTTCACCTCTCTAAAGCCATACCGGGCTGTAATCTCTTTGCAAAATTAGTCATTGTCTCTATCTTAATTCTTCTTTTGTATCAAGACCGGTATGGTTATTTAGTCATATACTCCTGACACCACCGTAAAGCCACCCCTTCACGTAATCCGTCATCAACTACAATACATTGCTCTGTTTCAAGAATATAATAAAGATGCTCAAATATCAAAATACCCGCAGCGATCAGGTCACTACGTCCAACCCCGACCATGACCTCCCTCTGGCTAAAGGGAAGTGAGAGAAGTTTTGAGAGATAGTAGGAGAGTTCTTCCTCTTTCAGTATCGTACCGTTCACCCTTTTGGCATCATAGGTTTCATAGGTCAGTCCAAGCTTCATTGCTGCGACCGTTGTCGGTGTACCTGCTGTTGCGACACATATTTCAATCTCTCCTCTGGTAGCGAACATTTCAGCCGCGAACTGCTGCATAGCCAGCATTTTATCAGGAAGTGCCTCTTTGATCCTCTCCAACGTGCCGTAGGTCTGTGCGATCGTAACGATCCCGACAGGAAAGCTCCGACTGACAACCTCCGAACCATAGACAAAGACCATTTCGGTCGACCCGCCACCAATATCGACCAATATAAAACGATCGGCCTTAAGAGAGAGCCTCTTAAGTCGATGCCGTACCGCTATCAGAGTCAAGGCTGCCTCTTCCTCACCATTGATCGTACGGAACATCACCCCTGTTTCTCTGTAAATACGTGCCAGTACATCTTCTGCATTGGTAGCACGTCTGAGCGCCTCTGTCGTGACTGCGTCCACCTCTTGCCCTTCAAAGTCCATCAACACCTGTGCCTCTTTGATCGCATAGATGACACGATCGACCGCTTCATGGTCTATAACTCCGGTCGAAGCCAACTTATCAGCAGTCTTGACGATCTTTTCAAACTCTGCCGTTGCACGGGCATATCTACAGTCATACTCCAATACACGAAGCGTATTGGAACCTAGGTCAATTGCGATCAAAACATCCCCGATTTCTAATTTTATCAGTGCTCTTCTCGGAACACAAATCCGCCTTCTGTAAGCTTCTGACGGATCAACGCCTGATGCTCGACCCCTTTGGTCTCCAACGCTACACTGACATGGGCATCACCGAACTCCAGATCAATAGAGGTACGGTCATATCCTATCTGTACGATATTCGCACCTACATCGGTCAATATCTGGGTAAAGGATTGTAACGCACCCGGTTTATCGACCAGTGTTACCATTAGTTTCATCTTTCTAGCAGATTTCATCAACCCTTTTTCAATAATAAGAGAGAGCATCGTCACATCGATATTCCCACCACTGAGCACAATACCGACCTTGCTCCCTTTGGGCAGGTCTATTTTATGGTGAAGCAGTGCGGCAACCCCTACCGAACCCGCCCCTTCGACCAATAGTTTTTGGCGTTCTAACAAAAAGAGGATCGCCGAAGCGATCTCATCTTCGCATACCCCCTCGAAAGCATCGACATGATCCAAGATATATGAGAGCGTCTTTTCAGAGGTATCACGTACGGCAATACCGTCGGCAATGGTACGCACAGATGTGGTGTCAATCGCTTTTTTCGCCATGAAGGAGCGGCGCATCGCCGGTGCCCCTTCAGCTGAGACACCGATAATGCGGATATCGTTGCGGAGTGCTTTTGCCGCTACCGCCATACCCGATATCAATCCGCCACCGCCTACGGGAATGACCATCGCATCCAACCGGGGTACCGTCTCAAGCATCTCCAGTGCGACCGTTCCCTGCCCTGCCATTACCTCATCATCGGTAAACGGATGGACGAAAGCGTAGCCTTTTTGTTTACCGAATTCTACTGCATAGGCATAGGCTTCGTCATAATTGCTTCCATGCAGTATGACGTTCGCCCCAAAATCTTTGACTCCCTGTACCTTTGTCAAAGGGGTTGACTCGGGCATTACAATGGTCGCTTCGATACCGAAATGATTCGCCGCAAAAGCCACACCTTGGGCATGGTTCCCTGCACTCGCGGCAACGACCCCGCCCTTTTCTTCCGCTTCGATCAATGTTGCGATCTTGTTAAAAGCGCCTCGCAGCTTGAACGCACCCGTTCTTTGCAGGTTCTCTTTTTTCAAATAGACCTCATAGCCACTCAATTCACTTAGAATAGGTGCATAGGAAAAAGGGGTATGGTGTACCACCCCTTCGAGCCTCTCGTACGCTTTTTTGATCCGGTTTAAGTCCAACATTATCTTTCCTAAGTAATAATTGCCAAAATTATATCAAAATAAAGGATAAACCATGGAGTGTGAATTTCCAACGGTCAATAGCAACAAAGAGGAGATCAGAGCGATCTTCGAAAGTGTCAAGACCATTGCCGTGCTCGGACTCTCTCCCGATGAGAGCAAACCCAGCCACCGTGTTGCCAAGTATTTGCAAGAAGCAGGCTATAAAATCGTACCGGTCTACCCCAAAGAGGAGACGATCCTAGGAGAAAAGGTCTACCGTTCACTTGCCGAGATCCCTTTTGAGGTCGATATGGTCGATATCTTTAGAAAACCCGCAGCGTTCGATGCCGTCGCAGACGCATGTATCGCACGTGGGGATGTGAAGGTATTCTGGGGACAGCAGGGGCTTGTCAATAATGCTGCTGCGCAAAAGGCAAGAGATGCGGGTATGACCGTAGTGCAGAACCTCTGTGCCATGGTCGAACACCGCAATATGTAAAGAGGCGTACTTAGGTGCGCTTGCGTAAAAAGACCCCGCTCTCAATATGATCGGTATGCGGGAACTGGTCGAAGATCGCAGCTTCATGCACGTCATGGGTCTGCGTCAATGTCTCAAGATCCCTCGCCAAAGTCTCAGGATTACATGAGATATAGATAATATGCTCCATATCCGCGATCAGCTTTGCCGTTCCTTCATCCAACCCTGCACGCGGCGGATCTACCAGTACACAGTTAAAGCGGTAGGTATCCAAGTCCACCTCTTTTAAACGACTAAATGCTCTCACCCCTTGAAGCGCCTCTGTCAGCTCTTCGGATGCCAAGCGCACAAAAGTGATGTTCTCAATAGCATTAAGGATGCAGTTCTTTTGTGCGGCATAGATGGAACGCTTAGAGATCTCCGTTGCCAGCACTTTGTCAAAATAGCGCGAAAGCGGCAGTGTAAAGTTCCCTAATCCGCAGTAGGCTTCCAGAAAATCACCGCCACCGACCTTTTTAGCCTGCTTAATCGCCCACTCGATCATCTTGACATTGACCGCAGGGTTTGGCTGGGTAAATCCGCTCTCATACTCTATATAGGTATAGGTTCGACCGTCAATATCGAGCTTTTCGGTCACGAACTCATCGGAGAGCACCACTTTCTGTTTACGGCTTCGCCCCATCACTTTGGTACCAAGCAGACTCTCCAGCTCTTTAGCTTCCGCCTCCCACGCTTCATCCAGTTTTCGGTGGTAGAGTAAAGTAATAAGACACTCATCCGTAGTAGTCGCCAAGAACTCCACGGCAAAGAGCTTACGTTTGAGTACCTCTTGCGAAGCGTTGACCTTCTCCAAAAGTTTCCACATACGCTTCTTAATAGGCTCGATGACCTTAGGGCACTCCTCGATACTTACAGCCCCGTTTCTCTCCATATTCCCCATCGCATAGTCACACCGATCACCCTCATGCCAAATACGGAACTCCGCTCTGGCACGGTAGTATGCATCCGGAGAGTCGAACACTGCCATCTCCCCCTGATAGAAAGGGTCCAAAAGCCCTGCCACCTTCTGCTTTTTCTGTTCCAGCTGTGCCGCATAATCCAATGCATACAGACCACATGATCCACAGCTTCCGAAATGTTTACATGTCACATTCTTGCCTTGTATTGTGTTGTGCGTATTTTAGCAAAGTTGCACAGATAGACAGCTTTTTGAGCATATCTATATAAATATCTCCGGAGGGAAAGAGACTGCTATCGGTGCATGCAGCTGCATGGTAACATTACCGCTGTCACTGTTTTGATAGAGCTGATACGGTACATAAAGGAACCGTGCGCCAATCTTGTCCCCTCTTTTTTCACGCTCTTCAAGATGCACCCGGATACCACTCTTGGTCTGCGCCTGATACGCTTCAGGGATCATCACTCTTGTCACGATCACCAATCCGGCGATATCTGCTTCTTTGTCCGTTTTTTCACGCAGGTGCGTTATCAGCTTCTCATATTGACTGTCATGATCGGTTTCATTGACCGTGTCGATACTCCTGATGATCCCCTCATCATAGAGAAGCATCGCAAAAGGACTGAGTTCCTTTCCCTTTTCAATCTCTTCCTTCGCAAACATTACTGCCTCGTTCACCATATCAAACAGTGCCTCTTCATCCATCACCATTCCTTTATCTATCCGTTTTGACATTCATGAAGTATTCTAACGTAGTGAAGCTGACAAGGTATGTTATTTCATTGCACAGATAAATATTTTTCCACTCCTTAAACCCATTTGGGTATAATCACGTTAGTTATTGACACTCTATTCTATGAAGGTTTAAACATGTCCATCTCCGTTGTTATTCTCGCTGCCGGTCAAGGTACGCGAATGAAATCCACCAAACCCAAAGTCCTGCATGAGATCTCGGGAAAGCCGATGCTCTTTCACGCTATCGATGCGGCACAGCAGATCAGTGATGACATTGTCGTGGTCCTCTACCACCAGGCCGAACGTATTCAGACACAGATCGAAGAGGTGTACGAGGGTGTCCGCTTCCATATGCAAGACGCTCAGCAGTTCCCAGGTACAGGCGGTGCGATGAAAGGGGTCACGACCAGACACAGCCGTACGCTCATTCTCAACGGTGATATGCCGCTTATTACCAAAGCCTCGCTCGAAGCGCTTACAAGTGGTGATGCCGATATCAATATGTCCGTGATTGAACTTGAAAACCCCAACGGATACGGTCGTGTCATCATCGAAGAGGGCAAAGTGCTGGAGATCGTTGAGCAAAAAGACTGTACTCCGGAGCAACTGGAGGTCAAAACGGTCAATGCCGGTATCTATGCGGTCAACACCGCTCTTTTGGAACGCTACATCCCACAACTTGACAACAACAACGCCCAAAAAGAGTACTACCTTACCGATATTGTCAAAATGGCAGTAGAGGAAGGCAGAACCGTACATCCTGTCTATGTTGCCGAAGAGGAGTTCAAAGGGGTCAACTCCAAGCTTGACCTTGCACACGCAGAAGAGATCATGCAACGACGCATCAAAGAGGCGCTCATGATGCAAGGGGTCATCATGCGTCTGCCCCAGACCATCTATATCGACTGCCGTGCAGAGTTTGAAGGGGAGTGTATCTTGGAGAACGGGGTCAGCATCCAAGGAGAGAGCCGTCTTGTCAATGCGCACATCAAAGCAGGCTCCGTTATCGAAGATTCGCATATCGAAGATTCCGACGTTGGGCCTATGGGACGCATCAGACCCGGGACGACCCTCAAAGGAACCCATATCGGGAACTTTGTCGAGGTTAAGAAGTCAACACTTACAGGTGTCAAAGCGGGACACCTTGCATACATCGGAGATGCAACGGTAGAAGAAGGCTCCAACATCGGTGCAGGGGTCATCACCTGTAACTACGACGGCAAGAAGAAGTACCAGACCAAGATCGGTAAAAATGTCTTTGTCGGTTCCGACACACAACTTGTTGCCCCGGTGACCATCGAGGATGATGTCATGATCGCGGCAGGAAGTACGATCAATAAAAATGTAGAGAAAGGCGCTTTGGCTATCTCCAGAGCCCCGATGAAAACAATCAAGAACTTCTTCTATAAATTTTTCGGAGCAAGCTGATGCACGTTGATCTTAGCGGAAAATCCGTACTTCTTGGAGTAACCGGCAGTATCTCTGCTTACAAAGCATGCGACCTTGCCAGACTTTTCGTCAAAGCCGGTGCCCGTGTGCAGGTGGTCATGAGCCCTGCTGCACAGCGTTTTGTCTCGCCTCTGACCTTTGAAGCGCTTACTCGAAATCCTGTATTAACCCAAGAGAGTGAGAGCTGGAGCAGTACGCTCAACCATATCGAAACGGCAAAAGCGTGCGATGTATTCGTTATTGCGCCGGCAACGGCAAATACCATCAACAAACTCTCCAAAGGGATCGCGGACAACATCCTTCTTCAGACCGCACTCGCATGTGCCAAACAAATGCTCATCGCTCCGGCCGCCAATACGCAGATGCTTGCCAACCACTATACCACCGGCTCGATCAAGATGCTCAAGGTCAATGACATAGAGATCATCGAACCTCAAAGCAAACGCCTTGCCTGCGGTGATGAAGGGAACGGCGCGCTCGCAGAAGTAAACGAGATATTCTTTGCCACTGCACGCACACTGCTAAAAGAGCCTTTCTGGGAGGATAGACGCATCGTCGTTACCGGAGGCGGTACACGAGAGAAGATCGATGAGGTGCGCTACATCTCCAACTTCTCTTCTGGAAAAATGGCAAAAGCGGTCTCTTTGGCACTCTACCTCAAAGGTGCCGATGTCTGCTACATCACAACCATGGGGAACGAGGGACTGCCGCAAGACCTCTACACCATCGATGTCGAAGATGCCAAAGAGTTGTACGACTACACTGTCGATGCGATCCGTGTTGCCAAAAAAGGGAAAATGAGCAAAACCTCCATGAACAACACCGATGCACCGCACCTTATTCAAAAAGAGCCATACCTCTTCATGGTCGCTGCCGTAGCCGACTACACACCTGCCTATCCGCAAAAAGGCAAACTGAAAAAATCGATGCTCGGCGACACATGGCAGATCGAGCTTAAACAGACCACCGATATTCTCTCCAATATCAACAAGGACGGGCTCAAGAGTGTTGCATTCAAAGCAGAGATGAACTCTCAAGAGGGCTTGGAAAACGCCAAAGCCCTACTCGATGCCAAAGGGGTCGATGCCGTCTGCTACAACCTGCTCCAAGATGCCACCAGCTTCGGTGGGGATGAGAACGAGATCACCTTCATCACCAAAGAGAAGAGCATCCCACTAGGCAGAGCCGACAAGCTCACCCTCGCTCAGCGTATCATCTCCCATGCCAAGGAGTTAAGCGATGCCTAAAGCCACCTTAAAACATCTGGCGATCATCATGGATGGCAACGGCAGATGGGCAAAGGCACGCGGGCTTAACCGTACCAAGGGACATGAGAAGGGCATCGAGGTCATCCGTGACGTCACGACCTACTGTGCCAAACACCCTACTGTAGAGAGCGTTACCTTCTACGCATTCAGCACGGAGAATTGGAAACGCCCCAAGTATGAGGTCGATTTTCTCATGCGCCTGCTTGATCGCTACCTGGAGGAGGAGTTGGCAACCTACCATGCCAACAATGTCCGTTTCCAAGCTATCGGGAACATCGATGCACTCTCCCCAAAACTCCAAGCACGTATTCGCAAGACTGAGGAGGAGACACGCCACCATACCGACCTCACACACATCCTTGCACTCAACTACGGCGGCCGTGCCGAGATCACCATGGCTGTCAACAAGCTTATTTACGAGGGAAAAAGAGAGCTTGACGAAGCGGATATCTCCCATGCGCTCCAAACCCCCTACAGTGATATCGACCTGCTTATCCGTACCAGTGGGGAGGAGAGAGTATCGAACTTTCTTCTCTGGCAGATCTCCTATGCGGAGTTCTACTTTTCACAAACCTACTGGCCCGATTTCAACAGAGACGAACTCGATGAGATCATCACCGATTTCGAACAGCGTACCAGACGCTTTGGAGGACTCAAATGACACAAACAGTGATCCTACCCTTGATCATATTTATTTTCGGCGCCATGATCGGCTCATTCTTGAACGTGGTCATCTATCGCATCCCTAAAGGCGAGAGCATCGCTTTTCCCGCTTCGCACTGCCAACACTGCAACACACCGCTGAAGTGGTACCACAACATCCCTATCCTCTCATGGCTCTTTCTTGGAGGAAAATGCGCTTTCTGTCAGGAGCCTATTGCCAAGCAATACCCCATTGTCGAGTTCATCACGGGTATGATCTTCGTACTGCTCTACCTTAAACTCGGACTTGTCTGGTATCTGCCATTCGTTGCATTCTCGTTTGCCGCTCTCTTTGCACTTGTAATGATAGACTTCAAATATATGGCAGTACCTGACAACGTCAACTTCACAGCACTCATCTTTGCGCTTGTACAGCCGGACTTCGTTCATGCCGCGATGTATGCCGCCATTGCCGCCGGAGGACTCTACCTTATCGGTCTCTTCTCCTCATGGATCGCCAAACGAGAAGCGATGGGCGGTGCCGATGTGATCGTTGCGGGAACCATGGGCGCACTACTGGGGTTCCCTAACTTCTTTGTCGCCCTCTTCCTCTCGGCGATCCTCGCGATCATCCCGTCACTGATCAACAGAGAGACAGGTGTTCCGTTCGTACCGTTCCTTGCTATGGCGACCTTTATCGTCTATCTCTATGACACACAAACAGCACAGCTACTGGAGAAGCTGATCTATGGTTAATGCCAAAGGATACCTCTCGGCAAACTTTACCAAGTCGTTCCTTCTTACGTTCCTGCCCTTTTTTATGATCATCTCACTGGTCTATCTGGTCAGGATATCGGCACTTACAGCTAAGATCAAGCTCTCTTTAGTTGAACTTTTGACACTCTACAGCTACTCTATCCCCGATATTATTTTCTATACCCTGCCGCTCTCATTCATTGCCGCACTTACAACCGTTTTAATGCATATGTCACACGATAATGAGCTGATCGCACTCTATGCGCTGGGGTTACGCTCGGAGAAGATACTGCGCAGCTTTTTTCTCATCAGCCTGCTCTTTTCCATACTGCTTTTAGTGATCTCTCTATTTGCAATGCCAATGACTAAACAGCTCTATAAATCATTTAAACAAGAGAAACGCTCCGAAGCAAAACTCAACATCGTACCGGGAAAACTGGGGCAAAAGTTCGGTGATTACTATGTCTACATCCGCCAAAAAGAGCAGAACCGTTTTCATGATCTTGTTATCTATAATCGCACCGACCGTAATAATGAGCAGTTCTTCGCTTCCAAACATGGAGAGCTCAAACATACCAACGGACATATCTCTCTTCTACTGGAGGACGGATACGGATACACCTACGCAAAAGGACAACTACAACAAGCCCAATACAAAACGCTAGAGGCTTTCGATACGACAAAAAAGAGAGCTTACCACTTTAACGATACCCTTGCCTATTGGATGCAAGCATCTGAGAATAAACGCTTAATGCATACGCTTATCTTCTTTATCTTTGTCAGTCTGATTCCTCTGCTCTCAGTCTATCTTGTTGCAGCTTTCAGTATGATCAATCCACGATACCAAGCTGCTCACACTTTTCTAGTCATCTTCTCCGTAACGATACTGCTCTATATTCTGGCGTCTATTCTCAAAAAGTTCGGTACGCTACCACTACTTGGAGGGGCTATAATGATTGTTCTAGGCGGAGGGATCTGGCTCTTTAGACAACGGGTCGCAAGGTATTTCTAATGCGCATTAAAGCAGTCATTGCCTACGACGGAAGTGCCTTTTTCGGCTTTCAACGGCAAAAAAGCACCCCTCTTACCGTAACACAAGCCATTGAGGATGCCCTTAAAACTCTTCATATAGACACCGATATCGTCGGAAGCGGAAGGACCGATAGGAATGTCCATGCCACCGCACAGGTGATACACTTTGACGTACCCGATTTCTGGCAAGACCTACATAGGCTCAAACAGATACTCAACCGTAAATTAAAAGGGATCGCCATACGATATCTTTCTCATACCGATGAGAAGTTTCATGCACGGTTTGGCGCAAAGAAACGCTACTATCGATATCTTTTTGTTTCACGTCCCCCATCGGTCTTTCAAGAGCGTTATCTCTCTTACTACCCCGGTCAATTCTCCCCTTCTTTACTTCAAGAAGCTTTGTGCTCTTTTGAAGGAGAACATGATTTCCTGCTTTTCCACAAAACAGGTTCGGACGTACACTCGACCATACGGTATATCTACCGTGCTCGCTACTATACCTATCAGAATATCCATATCATCGGATTTGAAGCGAACGGTTTTTTACGCTCTCAGGTAAGACTGATGGTCGAAGCGAGTATACAATGTGCATTGGGGAATATGACAAACGAGATGCTAGAGGAACAACTTAAGGGGGAGAGACGGCATATTACCCGTCCGGCACCGCCGGAAGGGCTATACCTCTCACGCATTATCTACTAATGCTTTTTTAGGGTCTGTTTGACCACATCGATACTGCTACCTTCTTGCAGGCTTTCACAACAGAACGATGCGCCATCTTCACCTTTTGAAGTGATCACATACGGTGTTGCTCCGGCACTTTTGACAAGATCGCTGATCAGACATTTTACATTCGTAAATGGTTTTCCTTGGAAGAGTACCAGTCTATATACTTGGGTTTCACTCTCCAGTCTATCCATGAACTCCTGCTCATCAAGTACCTTCTCTACACTGTATCCAAGGTTGCTGAGCATACGTTCATAGAGATCGGCTACCAAAGAGAGCGAATGGAAAAGAAGAATATCCTTCTCTATCACTTCCGGCTCTTCCTCGACAGCAGGCGCTTCTTCACTCATATCTACTTCAGAAGAGCTATCTTCCGCCTCTGAAGGCTCCTCTTTATCAGCTTGCGGTGTCTGTGTCACTTCATTATCCGCTTCGAGTGCTTCTTCAACCGCTACTGTTGGCTCTTGCACAACACTATCTGCTTCTTCTGTATCACCGCTCTCCTCTTCCACGCTCGTATCTTCTTCTGTAGGTATAGACTTCACGTGTGTCGGAAAGTACTCTTGAAGCAGGATATTCAATCTTTCCAGATCGATCGGTTTGGAGAGGTAGTTGTCCATCCCTGCATCTATATACTTCTCTCTGTCTCCGGCAAGTGCATTGGCGGTCAGTGCCACGATCGGGATATGACGAAGATGGTTCTTCTCTTCATACTCCAAGATCTTCTGTGTCGCTTCGATACCGCCAAGTACCGGCATCTGGATATCCATGAAGATCAGATCATACTCATTTTGCATACGCATCTTAAGCGCTTCTTCTCCATTCCCGGCCAGTGTCACTTCCACACCAAAACCGTTAAGGACGTTCTTGATCAACTTTTGGTTGATATTGTTATCTTCCGCTACAAGTACATGCAGTCCCTCAAAGGTGATATTGTTCTGAACCGCCGCCGGTGCCTTCTTCGCACTGGTATGTACTTTTTCATCGTACGCTACCTCCAAAGCCTTAAGCGTTTTAGTCAAGTTCAACGGCTTGTAGAGGATCCTGTCGATCTGATCGACAATATTCTCAATGCCTTTTTTCTTATCAGCCGTGGTCATCAAGACCGTCTTACAGTCCATCTTCAAATAGACATCCAGCTCTCCGCTTCGCTGATGGAAGAGATGGTCTATAAAGAGGATATCAGGGAGTGATTTGCTATCTGACTTGAACACCTCTTTCTCATTATAGAGCTCGAACTTCGCACCCGTATAGGTAATATAGGCTTCAAGATTGCGCTTCACACTTGCGATCATACGACCTTCACTACCAAGTAGCCCGACCGTAAAGCCGTGCATATTGATAATATCTCTTGGCGCAGCACCTTTGACCTTGTCGAGCGTTAGTGTAAAGAAGAAGGTCGAACCTTTTCCCTCTTCACTCTCGATCTCAAGTTCACCACCCATAAAGTTAACCAACTTACCGGAGATCGCCAATCCAAGACCGGTCCCTCCAAACTTACGACTGGTTGAAACATCCGCTTGAGAGAAGGCTTCGAAGATCTTCTTCTTCTGACTCGGACTGATCCCGATTCCCGTATCTGAAACGGCGAACTTGATCGTTACATACTCTTTACTCTCAGCGACCTTCTCAATGTTGACATCGACCGCACCCTTGGCTTTGGTGAACTTGATCGCATTACTGATCAAATTCACAATGACCTGTGCGATCTTCGTAGGGTCACCCTCCACTTTGGACGGCAACTCAGGATCGATATAGACACCAAGCTCAATGTTCTTCTCAGCCGCACGCGCACCATAGGACTCAATTGCCGACTCGAACTGCTCGACCGGATCGAACGGGATCTTCTCAAGCTCGATCTTATCCGCTTTGATCTTGGAGAGGTCGAGAATATCGTTCACGATGGTCAAGAGGTTCTCGGAACTGTGTTCAATGACCGTAATGAACTCTCTTTGCTCTTCATCAAGCTTAGAGTCCTTCAAAAGTTGCGTAAATCCGACAATACCGTTAAGCGGTGTACGGATCTCATGTGACATGTTCGCAAGGAAGAGGTCTTTTGCCTGGTTCGCTTCACGGATCGTCTCTACCAAGAATCGGTAAATATTATTGATATCCCTATTATCGATCAGACGTTGTAGCTCTCTTTGCTGATCTTTGTTCAATACCGCTTCGATATCTCTTAGCGTATCTTCAAAGAGCTGTTTGTCTTTATTGATATTGTAATAGATCACCAACATAATGATCAGTACGATCAGTGCGATCGCAGTCCATACAGCACTCTGTACCAATTGGCTCTTCCCTTCAGAAAAGATCTCTTTGGCACGTTCTTGGGAAGTACCCATCAATATCTGCTGTGCCTGTGCGATATAATGTTTTTTACGTTCACTCTGTTTGACCCAGCGATCCACACTGATACGGTACTCTCCGTTATAGGCATCAAAAAGGATCGTTACCCTTTCATTGTTTCCGATACTACTATACTCTTTGGGAGAGACAATGGATTTCAACTCCTTCTTCAAAGCAAAATCCGTGATCGACTTCAAAGAAGGAAGTCCATCTTCCAAAAGCAGTTTATCCCACGATTTAAGATCCTCATCGTTCATCGGATGGTGTCTGTTCAAGATATAGATCATACCACTATCTTCAAGAACGATATTTCCTCTTAAAGATGTATATTTTGTATACCCATCAAGATACTCTTTGATCAAGGCGTCATTGTCAGAAGCAGCTACGATCTTGATCGCTCCCATTAAGGGCTGATAGATCTCCTGATAGTAACTTTCAAAGAAGATACTACGGTAATCCGTACTCAATGTATCGACCTTGTTACGTACACGCATAAGGTTCTTACGCACCAGTGCCAAACGTTTCGTATAGGTTGAGAATTGACGATTCCCTTCAACATAGCTATAAAGCTTCTTGAGGGTATGATCCACATTCTCACGGCTCTCTTTAAGAAGGTCCGTCCCTTTTTTACCGATATTTCCCATATAGTCGGCACTCTCGATACGCTCTGCTTCTAGCGCTTCAAGAAGTTGATCCGACAGTGTCACGAACCGAATATTCTGCTGACTCTTCTGGGTCGTCTCATAATGGGTGTACGCCGTATATGTCTGATAAGAGAAAAGTCCTAGGACAGCAACAACGATCAGGATCAAAAAGGAAAAGATATTTTTATTGTTCAATAGGTTCATCTTCTTTCCTTTATTGGTTTTTATTGTGATAGAGTGCTATCCGTGCTGTCAGCTCTTCCAACACATTGGTAGAGAGCAACATCAGTTTCGGAATGAAAAGTGACTCGGAACGACTGAGGAAGCCTCTATTCGCTTTCCATGCACGCACCATCTCTTTCTCGACCGGACGCACCTCTTTGGGGTAGTCATATGCCGCTATCTGCTTCATATTCTCATCGAACTTCCCGATCGCCTCTTTCATCTGCTCCTTATTATTAGGATTGTCGAACCCTACATGCAGTGCAATATAGTACTTCATCATCCGTTCGGTCAGATATTCCATTTTCTTCGCAATGATCAGCATATGCTCCTCTTGCGTAAAATCATAGGCGTGTGCCGCTGCGATCGAGTCCGCACCTTCAAGCAGGGTCTCACTATAGTCAAGCATTAATGCCGCTTTCTCTTTATCGATCTTCTCGGTAAAGATCTGTGCGATCTGATCCTTACTATAGGCAAGAAACTCCAAAATATCTTTCGTATCTCTGTCTTTAGTCGTTGCGGAGATCACCCGTAGGTTATCCGCCAGTTCGATCAAAGAGCGTTTTAAAGCTGCCTTGGTCTCCTCTTGACGCGGGGTCAAGAAGAGGAAAAGGTACTCTTTTGCCATCTGTTGACTGATATAGCGTATGTTCTCCGTTGCTTCAATGATCTTAACGTCTCCACGGGTCACAACCGCTTTTTTCTGTACTGTAGGCGGTTTTACCTGCACATCCGCAGGTTGTGCATACAGTACCCCGCCTGCGACCAAGCAGGTACATATGATTTTTTTCATCTTTTATCCTTTGATGAATAGGCTATGACTATTTATAAAGTTCCACATAAAGTGCTGTGATCTTATTCATCTTTTTCGTAATATCATCGGTCGTATTGAATACAATGAGCGGTAATCCGCCTTTTTCAATGTTCAAATAGAACTTATAGACGATCTTCCAGAGTCTATCGATCTCATTAAGCTGTCTGTTGATCTCTGGTGTATTGGTCGGGTTTGCCATCAAAAGTTTGTGTGCTTCCGAAAACTCGGAAACTGCCGCTTTCATCTGATCGACGGTGTTCTTATCTTTAATTCCCGCTTGATATGCAATATAGTACTTGGCAATACGCTGTGCCAACATACGTTGTTTACCCGCTTTTCCTACGATCGCAGACTCTTTGACCTTCACCTTCTCTTTAAGAGAATCGACCACATACTGGCTACCCTCAAGCATCGATTCACTCAGGTCGATGATCAGCTGGGCATTGTCAAGGTTGAACGGCTCGTTCGCTGTCGCTTTAAAGTCATCGATACTCAGTTCAACGAACGAAAGGAGGTTCTTGATCTCAGGGTCATTGATAGAATCCACCAAAACCTTGTGTGCCGATACCAACTCGTTCAAAGACTGTTTCATCTGTCTGCTCGCTTTGGAAACTGCCACTTTTTTACCGATATAAAGGTAGTCTTTGGCAATTCTTTGAGAAAGCATACGCTGTTTACCCGCTACATCGATCAGCTTTACAATATCTGCAGCGATCGCTTTATTTGTAACAACAGAGGGGTTCCCGGCTGCTTGCAGTGAAACACTGCTTCCTACAATACACACCGCTGCCGCCGCTGCCATTCCTACCGATTTCATCCATACATTTTTCATCTCTTTTCTCCTTACTTTAATTTATTATTTTGCTTCACTCTTCACATAAATTTGTGTGACAGTGTTCATATTTTTCAAGATATCGTTCGACTTTTTATAGATCAGTGTCGGAACGAACTTCGATTTTGAACGGTTCATCATCTCAAAAAATACAAATGATCGTTTTACTTTTGACAATAATGCTTTGGTCTCATCCGTATTCAGATCGGATGCTTCGATCTTCTTAAGGGAATCTCTGAATAGATTTAACGTATCATCCAGTTTCGTTTTGAATTTTGGGTCTTGAACACCCCATACTTTCAACATATAAAGACTTGCCATACGTTGAGAGAGCATTCTTTGGCGACCTGCGATATTCACGATCTCTCCCGAAGCTTTACCCGATGCTTTCGCAAACTGCTTCGTTACCTTGTCCGATGCTTTCAGAAGCGCTTCAAGGTCACCTTGCAACTTTTCAGCTTTTGCCAGTTCAGGCTTCTCGTTCAATATTTTCTCTATCGGCTTCCAGAGTGCTTCGACCTCATTGAGACTTTTTTTGATCTCATCATTGGGTGCATAAGCTTTAAGCGATGCCAAATGGTCGCTGAACTCACTCATGGTCTTCTTGAGATCCTCTTGCGGATTCCCAAAAGTATTCCCCATACCGACCATCGCATAATCCTTAAGCATACGCTGTGTGTACATACGTTGCTTTCCTGCAATGTTCACGGCCTCTTCCACACTTTTGATCTCTACTGCATACAGATAACCGCTTAGTACCATCGAAGAGTACACCATTCCTATGATTTTTTTCATTTTTCTTCCTTACTTCTGACTTTCCTGCGCCGCATACAAGCCTGTTGCGGTATTCATATCTCTTAAAATATCATTTGACTTTTTATATATCAATGCCGGGATGAACTTCGATCTTGATTTGTTCATGATCTCAAAGAACTTGAACGACTGCTCAGCCTTTTGTAAAAGTGCTGTGATCTCAGGAGTATTCATTTTCGATGCTTTCAAACGCTCCAACGAATCTTTGAAAAGTTTCATGGACGCATTCATTTTCTTTTTGAACTCAGGGTCGTCCACACCCCAGACCTTTAACATATACAAACTTGCCATTCGTTGTGAGAGCATACGTTGACGTCCGGAGATATTGATGATCTCTCCCGATTCCTTTCCGGTCTGTTTAGCAAAAAGCCCTACCGCCTCATTTGATTGTTTCAACAGCGCTTCGAGATCCTCTTGCATCTTTCCGGCTTTCTCTTTACTTGGGGGCTCACTCAATGCCTGTTTGATCGGTGTCCACATCTTCTTTACCTTCATCAGGCTCTCTTCGGTCTTCGGCTCCTGATTGAACGCGATCAGCGAATCAAGATGATCCTCAAAGTCCGCCATGATCTTCCTCAGATCCTCCTGTGGGTTTCCAAAGTTGTTCTGTAGCCCTATCATCGCATAGTCTTTCAACATACGCTGTGTATACATACGCTGCTTACCTGCCACATCTACCGCTTGCGATAGGGTTTTGATCTCTATGGCATAGGCAAAGCTGCCTACCAACACCCATGTAAGCATCAAATATTTACATATTTTGCTAACTCCTTTCATCTCTAACTCCTTTAGATTTTTTGTTCTTTTACATCTCTATTTTATAACAATCTACAGAGATTGTATAGGGCATTTTTACTCCTAACACTTACTCAGAAATGCCAAATTCCTCTTTCGAGCCATAGATTGATGCCAAAGAACCTATATGGAAAGAACCATATAGAAGTATTATAACACTAAAAGAGCATTTTTTATCCTATAAGGGGTTTTAAAATATAATTTTTTAATGATATTTGAAACTTCTACTTTTCTTATGTAGACTTAAAGAAAAATAAAACATATATAAGGGAATATAGAAAGAAAGCTCCCCGCAAAGGGGAAATAGTGTAGATAGAACGAGGGATAACTCCCTTGTTCAAGGTGGTAGCAGTGTGTAGAATCGTTACATTTTAAAGGCTTATAGAAGTTTATTAAGTTTCTCTTCCAGCAAGGAAACATCTTCACCCTGCTCATAGACTTCACAATCAAAACCTTTCGCTTCGTTCTTATCTTTAACAACAACGATCTGTTTTGCGCCACTCTCTTCGATCAACTCCGTTGTCAAGGAGGAGACCTTACCGAACGGAACGGCATAATAGATCACACACTTATATTTTTGCTCTTGCAGACGGTCAAGGAAAAAGTTCTCGTTACTGACACGATCGACCGTATATCCAAGGTTCTCCAATACTTTCGTATAGATATCCAATACCAAGGAGAGAGGATGATAAAGCAGAATATCTTTTTCCACCTCTTTAGGTTTATGAAGTGTATTCTCCTCTTTATTCTCAACTGAAGAAAGAGCCTCTTCTTTTTGTACTTCTTCTTTTTTCAGCGCATCCTGAACCGAAGCGGTATCCGTATCTACTGCGATATCTTTCTCCTTCACGTTCACCTCTGATCTACTCTCTTCCGAGTCTTTCTCTTCAGCGTTTGTGATGTGTGTCGGGAAGTATTCTCCCAAGAGCTTATTGATATGCGCCAGATCTATCGGTTTGGATGCATAGTTATCCATCCCCGCTTCAAGGTACTTCTCTCTATCACCTTGCAATGCATTCGCAGTCAATGCGATAATCGGGATATGTCGCTTACGGTTCACCGATTCAAATCGGATAATCTCTTTTGTCGCTTCGATACCACCCATTACCGGCATCTGAATATCCATAAAGATCACATCATACTCATTCTGTTTACGAAGATCGAATGCCTCCTTACCATTATTAGCAACCGTGATCTCAAGACCAAAGCCTTTCAAAACTTTGGTAATAAGTTTTTGGTTGATGACATTATCTTCGGCAACCAATGCATGGATCCCTTTAAAGGTATGGTACTTCGGTGCACATGATACAGCTTTCTCATCTTCGACCTCTTGGGTACAGACATCAAGAACCGTAATGATCTTACTGAAGTTGATCGGTTTATAGACAATCTTCTTCACTTTATCCGTCGGTACTTTGAAGTCACGCTGCATATCCCCTGTTGTCAATAAGATCAACTTGGTCGGCAACTCGAAGTAACGCTCCAACTCTCCTTCTTTTCTTGTATACTCCTGAGAGAAGAAAAGCACATCCGGCATCTCCTCTTTAGAAAGAGAGAATACCTCATCACCATAGTAGATCCGGAAATCGACACCCAAATAGTCGAAGTAGGTAATGAGATTGATATCGATCTGACGGTAGACCTCTTGAGACGGAAGTACCATTGCTACTTTCAAACCTTTGTACTTACGTGCATAGCTTTCTTCTTCCTCTTGTGCCTTCTTAAAGTTCAATGTAAAGAAGAAGCTCGATCCCTGATCGACCTCACTCTCAACATCAAGCTGTCCACCCATATAGGAGACAAGACGGCTGGAGATCGAAAGTCCAAGACCCGTACCACCATACTTTCTGCTAGTAGAGGTATCAGCTTGAGAGAATGCCTCAAAAATCTTCTCTTTCTGCTCAGGTGAGATACCGATACCGGTATCTTTAATGATGAACTTCAAGCGGATGTTCTCTTCATCCTCCGACTCTTTGGTAATAAAGATATCGATCGATCCGTGTACTGGGGTGAACTTGGTCGCGTTACTGATAAGGTTGATAATAACCTGTGACACCTTGGTAGGGTCACCGATAAGTGTTTGCGGAATGGACGGCTCGATGAAGATACCAAGCTCGATATCTTTGGAGAACGCTTTTGCCGCATAGGACTCGACAGCCGTTTCAAAGACCTCGAACGTCTTGAACGGTATCTGCTCGATATCCATCTTTCCTGCACTCATCTTCGAGTAGTCAAGAATATCGTTGATGATCCCTACCAAGTGGTTGGAACTGGTATGGATAATATCGACGAACTCTTTTTGCTCGATATTAAGCGGTGTGTCTTTTAAAAGTTCGGTAAATCCGATAATTCCGTTCAGCGGTGTACGGATCTCATGGGACATGTTCGCCAAGAAGGTCTCTTTATTCGCTTCATTGGCTTCATTGATCGTTTGTGCGAGGAACTCATATATCTTTCCGTTATCACGAGAGGAGATGATCTCTTTCAATTCTCTGTTCTTCTCCGGTGTCAATCCGATCTCGATACTTTTAAGCGTATCCTCAAGCATCTTCTTATCTCTATGCATCATGCGGAAGAGATAGAGGAGGAAGAGGAAGAGTCCTGCAAAGAAGAGCGATACGTAGAGGTACTGCATCATTACTTCACGTTTTTGTGCCACTGATGCCGCCAAGATCGTCTCAACCTCTTTCAATATCGCATTTTGCACTGTCTGCACGAACGATATCTTTTGATCGAAGACCTTCTTGATCTCATCTGGAGTAACCGTATATTTACCCGTACCTGACTCTGCAAGAACCATGACACGCTCATTTAAGCCTAGATGTTCAAACTGCTCTACGCTCATATTGGTCTTGATCTTGCCTATCGTATAGTCAGGGAAGGTATTCCCAACTTGCAGTCTATCCCATGCAACTTGGTCCTTTACGCTCATGACCACACCGCTCTCCACACTGAAAAGAAGATATGCTTTCTCCAATGCAAGATGGTACTTCAAGTTCTCAAGTACGACGAACTGCTTGATCGCATCGCTCTCCGTAAGCGTAAGCTCTTTGGTCGAAACACGCTGAAGCGACGTAATGATCTGTTTAAAGATATTGCCTTCGTATTCGTCAAAAAAGATATTGTTGTAGTCTTTACTTAACGTATCCACTTTCGAACGGATATAGCCTAGGTTCTTACCGATCTCTAAAAAGGTACTCTTATAGTTCTCAAATACCGTATTCTCCGAGATCCATCGATTCAAGGCTTCCAGCTGTTCGTTCACATCCGTACGCTCTTTCTCAAGTACGTCAAGTCCGCCTTCATTCTTTGCACTCAGATACTCTGCACTGACATAGATCTCATCTGATAGCTCATTGACAAGCGTATCGACCTTTGCAAGGAACTGTACCTGTTTTGTATCGTTTTGCGATCCCTCATAGTCGCGATAGAGCGTATAGGTATAATACGATGTGAACACAAATGCGGAAAAGACCACAAGAAAAAGGAGAAAAAAGATCGATTTATTACTAATAGATTTCATACTGTTTCCTTATCTTCTCTAAAGGTTCTTACTGTGGTAAAGTGCCAATATGTCCATCTTCTCTTCCATAAAGAGGACCGAATCGAACAGCAAGTTTGGAATAAAATACTCTCCACCATTACGCAGTATCTCTTTATCCTTATACCAGACAAGATCGACCTTCGCACGGATATCGGCGATCTTTGCAGGATAACGATAACCGTTTATCTTCGCCATATACTGCATCAATGATTGAATGGAATCATCCAAGTTCTTTTTGTTATTCTCAGAATTGAAACCTTTATAAAGCGCCATATAATATTTGGTAATGCGTTCTAACAGATATTTAACGTTCTTGGATGCGACCAGCATCTCCTCCTCAGGAGAGAAACGGTATGCATATGTACGTCCGATAGAGTCCGCACCTTCAAGCAGTGTTTCACTATAATCAAGCATCAATACTGCACGTTCACTTGTCGGCTTTTTCTTAAGAAGTGTCAATATCTCCTCTTTACTATAGGCAAGGAACTCCAAAATGTTATTGGTATCTGCATCTTTGGTCACTGCTGCAATAACCTGTAGATTCTTTCCTAGCTTCTTCAGCGTATCAAAGAGACTCTTTTTGATCTTGGCATTATTGGGATAGGTATACCAGAAGAGATACTCTTTTGCCATTTTCTGACTCAAGTAACGGATATTCTCCGTTGCCTCGATGATCTTTACATCCCCTCTTGTCATCTCACTCTTTTGTGGTTGATCGGGTATCTTCTGTGCTGCGGCATAGAGGGATATCCCCCCGACCAATAGTGCACTCACAAGAATCTTTTTCATGCTGAACGTCCTCTTTTATTTCGATAGCGATACATACAGTTGCGTGATCTTATTCATCTTATTGGTGATATCATCGGTTGTATTGAATACAATAAGCGGCAGTCCGCCTTTTTCAATGTTCAAATAGAACTTATAGACGATCTTCCAGAGTCTGTCCACTTCGTTCAGACGTCTATTGATCTCCGGTGTATTGTTCGGGTTGGCCATCAACGCTTTATGCGCTGCCGAGAATTCAGAAACCGCCGCTTTCATCTGATCGACGGTATTCTTATCTTTGATACCTGCTTGATATGCGATATAGTACTTCGCGATACGCTGTGCAAGCATACGTTGTTTCCCTGCTTTTCCGACAACGATGGACTCTTTGACCTTTGCCTTCTCTTTGAGGGAGTCGACCACGTACTGGCTACCTTCAAGCATCGATTCACTCAAGTCGATAACAAGCTGTGCATTGTCAAGGTTGAACGGCTCGTTCGCTGTTGCTTTAAAATCCTCCATACTCAGTTCAACGAACGAAAGGAGGTTCTGGATCTCAGGATCATTGATGGACTTGACAAGCAATTGATGTGTTTTGACGATCTCCGTGATCGATTCCTGCAACTGACGTTTTGCCTTTGATACTGCAACTTTTTTTCCAATATAGAGATAGTCTTTGGCAATACGTTGGGAGAGCATTCTCTGCTTCCCAGCGATATTTACCAGTTTAACCATATCGGCTACTGCCGACTGACTGGCCGCTTTTGGTGATGATGCATGCAAAGCTGTCGTATTCGCCCCCATTACTACCATAACTGCCGCTAGTGCCAACCCCATCTTTTTTACACTTCTTGTTTTCATTGTTTCTCTCCCTTATTTTGATTCGTTCTGAACATAGATCTGAGTGACCGTGTTCATGTTTGTAAGCATATCATTCGACTTTTTGTAGATCAATGTCGGAATGAACTTCGATTTAGAGCGGTTCATCATCTCAAAGAACATGAACGAACGCTCTACTTTTGCCAAAAGTGCTTTTGTCTCCTCATTGTTCAACGGCGACTCTTTCAACACCTTCAATGCATCTTTGAACTCTTTTAGTGCACTGTTAAGCTTCTCTTTGAACTTCGGATCGTTCAATCCCCATACTTCAAGCATATAAAGACTTGCCATACGTTGAGAAAGCATACGCTGTTTTCCCGCGATATTAATGATCTTTCCGGCATGTGTACCGGAGGCATCGGCAAATGCTTTTGTCGCTTCATCCGAAGCGTGAAGAAGCGCTTCAAGTCTCTCTTGAAGTTTTGCCGCATTCTCTGCCGTAGGCTTTGCCTGAAGTTGCGGTTTTATCTCTTTCCACAGGTTATCTACTTTTTTCAATGCTGCTTTGACCTTCGCATCTTTGGCATAGGCATCCAATGACTTCAAGTGGTCGTCAAAATCAGCGATCGTCTTTGCCAGATCTGCCCCGGGATCTCCGAACGTATTCCCCATACCAACCATAGCATAGTCCTTAAGCATACGTTGCGTATACATTCTCTGCTTTCCGGCAAGGTTGACCGCATCGGCCATAGAGTGTATCTCTACCGACCAAATCGGTACCATACCAAGCAGTGAAAGTGCTCCCAGTTTCATTAGTTTTCTCATCTATTTTTGTCCTTCCGTATTGGTTTCTTGTGCGGTATAGAGTTGTGTCGCACGATTCATGTTATGTAGTATGTCATTGGATTTTTTATATATCAAAGAAGGAATGAATTTAGAACTCGAACGGTTCATCATCTCAAAATAGAAGAATGCTCTCTCCGCTTTTTTTAAAAGCCCCTCAATCTCCGGTGTGTTCATTGACGAGGCCTCAAGACGTTTAAGAGAGTCCTTGAAAAGCTTCATCGAAGCATCCATCTTCTCTTTGAACTCAGGATCGTTCACACCCCATGCTTTAAGCATATAAAGACTTGCCATACGCTGAGAAAGCATACGCTGACGTCCTGAGATATTGATGATCTCTCCGGATTCTTTCCCCGTCTGCTTTGCAAAAAGCCCGACAGCCTCGTTCGACTGTTTCAAAAGTGCATCAAGCTCCTCTTGCAACTTGCCTGCTTTCTCTTGGCTCGGTGTTTCGCTCAATGCAGCTTTCAGAGGCTCCCACATCTTTTTGACCTTCAAAAGGCTCTCTTCTGTCTGAGGATCCTTGTTAAATGCGATCAAGGAATCAAGATGGTCCTCAAAGTCCGCCATGACCTGTGTCAGGTCCGCCTTCGGATCACCAAAGGTATTCCCCATCCCGACCATCGCATAGTCCTTTAGCATACGTTGTGTGTACATACGCTGTTTTCCGGCGATATCCACCGCCTGTGCGAGATTTGCGATCTCAATAGCATAGAGTGATGTTGCACACCATACCAAAGAGAGCAATACGCCTTTTGCCGTTCTATTCATCGATTCCCTACCTCCTTGAAATACACCTACTATTAGGTTTTGTAGAACAAAAGTAACCTCATATCCACAATATGACCTACTTTACGTCACTATTAGCGGTACATTATATAGGAGAATAATAGAATAAAAACAACAAAAAAGATATAGGATTTTCCTACACCTCGAAAAAGAGGCTTTTGAGCTTTCTTTCCAGTGCATCCCTATCGGTATCGCTTCGCATCTCATCAACCTGTTGCGCAAGATCATTGTTGCCCATATGAAAGAGCAATCCTTTGAGTGAATGCAAAATATCATCCAACTCCTGATCACTTACATGTGTCATCTCAAATGTCAAACGTAATTTCTCCAGTGTTGCTTCAAGATCACGTCTTCCTTTCTCTACCACAGGTCGATCTCCGCTTCTTCAAAGCCGAATGCTTTTAAATACTGATATGCCATTGCCTCAGTCTTTTGTATAATCTTTTTCATCTATTACCCCCTCGATAATTTTAAAAAATTTTTCCGGCTGTAACGGTTTTTCTACCATACCTGCAAATCCATACTCTTCTATCTTCTCCAAGTTCGACTTGTAGATATCGGCAGAGAAAGCATAGACAGGTGGCAGTTCCCCCAATTTTTTCAGTTTTGTTAAAACATCAAAACCGTTCAGTCCCGGCATTTTAAGATCTAAAAAGACTAGATCGTATTTTTTAATCTTGAACATACCGATCCCCTCATACCCTCCACCGTCAAGGTCAATGGTAATGTTGACGTAATGAAAAATCTGTGAGGCTAAATTATATGTTAAGTTTATAAGATATTTGTGAGATATTCTACCAAGCTTATAATATTTTGACTATTTTATAGGGATTATTGAAGAGTTGTGATATTGAGCGGTACACAAGACCGCTCATATGTGCAGAAAGAAAAATCAGTGTGCTTCGCTTGTCATATTCGTTTCAGTAGTAACTTCGTTCGTTACTGCTTCAGTAGTGCTTTTTGCCACTTCTTCAGCAGCAGGTGCTTCCGCTGCCGGTGTTTCTATCAGCTTTGCCGCTTCGCTCTCTACCGTTGCAGCAGCTTCTGCTACCTCTTTTGCACCCTCTTTGGCGACATTCTCTGCTGATTGTGTCGCCTCCGTTACACTCTCTTTTACCGCTTCTGCAGCATCATGTACTGCCTCTTGTGTTTTTTCTACGGCTTTCTCTTCTACCGCTTGGCTCTTTTCTACCACAGCCTTAGCAGCTTCTTTCGCCTCATCAAGCTCCTCTTTCACATCGAAAAGTTCACTGTCAAGGTCTGCAACACGCTCTACGTTCGCACCGTACTCATAGACCAGCTCTCCACCATCTTTACCCTGCTTGATCACACCGATCGTGAAGATGATCAGTACAAGCAGGTACATCGCTTTTAATAATCCTGTACGGATCAATGCCGAGAGCATTTTAAAGACCACAAGTACCACCGATGCGATCACAAGGTATGTTCCGAGCAGTTTATGCGCTTTTAGCTCCGCCTGTCCCGCTTGAGAGAGTGCATCGAACGCCTCTTTCCCGTCAACAGTTCCCGTAAGGTACGCCGCTGCGGTTGCGACCATACCGAGTACAAGTACGAAGAATGTCATCACTCCGATCGCTCTTTTCTTTGCGATCAGGTTGATGATCTCTACGATCAATACAAGAATAGGGATCGCAACGACAAAGTGTACCACCGGCGGGTGGAGAAGGACTGGAATGTCAAAAGGCAGAGGGATCTGCGGTAATTTTAATGCTGGTAGTTCCATAGGATTTCCTTTAGTTCTGGTTTGGAATACTCCGATTATAACACAAATAAATTTATGTTTATCACTTAGAACGGTTTGACCACGACCATGATGACGATACCGATCATCAAAAGCGTCGGCACTTCATTGTAAAAACGGAAGTATTTCCCCGTTTTATAGTAAGGGTTCTCTTTCAGACGTAAGCGTATCTTCTCCAAAGAGAAACTGTAAGCGATCAAAAATAGAAGGAAAAAGAGCTTTGCATGCATCCATCCGCCACTTTGAAAAATGCCGGGATTGAGAAAGAGCATGGTCGAACCTGAAATGATCGTCGCCCACATCGCCGGTACTCCGATATATTTGTAGAGTTTGTACTCCTGTACCTCTACCACCTCACCAAAAGCCTTGTTATCGGCATGTTCACGGTGGTAGATGAAGAGTCTAGGCAGGTAGAAAAGCATCGCCATCCAGCTGGTAAAGCTCATGACATGAAATGCCAGTATCCAAGTGTAGTATTGCATTGTTCTTACTCCAAAATGGTAAAGTCCTTGCGGCTGTAGACCACAAGCTGTAGTCTATTATAATACCCAAGATGGGCTACATCTATCTTTAGTTTCGTACCGTTTTTAGGCGTAAGCTTCCTGTTTTTAAAGTAGATAGGTATCTTTTTTCCCTGTGTGAAGAAATAGCCTCTCTTCACCTTTCCTACAAGCGCATGCAGTACCTCGTTTTGACGCATTATCGCCAATGTGGCGTAATAAGGGGTAAGCTTGACCCGCCCTTTCTCTTTGAGCCGTACCATCGATTTGATCTCTTTGAGTCCTTTGTAACTGCCGATCTCCTGTACCTCAAGGTCATAACGCATTCCCTCCTTAAGCCCCTGAACCGCACCGTAAACAAAGATACCTCTACCTGTGGGAGTCTGCTTGATCACTGCATATCGACCGCGCTTTAAAACGACCACTGCATCTTTCAAGAGCATAGGGGTATCAAGCCTTTTAAGAGCATAGAGCGTATCGATACTCCCCTCTTTATGGGCTTTTGCATAGTCACGAGCTGAAGCACGGTAGGGTTTTGTATCGAAATAGGCGAACACGGGAAGGTGATCGGAATAGCCTTTACCCGTATGTCTACCGCCTTTGATCTGCCAACTGTCGATATAGCCCTTTTTCGTAAAGAGATACCTGCGCTTAAAAACACCAAAAGAGTCGTTTACATAATCGATACCATATCCATCGAACATCGATGGCGGCAATAAGATATGATCAAGGGTACTTTTCTTACCGTAGAACTTATGACTCCAGCGCTCCTTATAGGGAAGTTCAAGCCATAGGTCGTAATGCAGTACTCTTCTGTTGACTTTTTGCATTTGCATCTCCGTAACCGCCTTGTTCCCCTCTACCGTATGAAGCAGATGGCTCAGCCCTCTTTTCCCACCGGTATCGTCCAGCCTCTTTGGCAGGGTCAAGTGGGCATTGTAGTTACTGTTCAAATCACCTAGAATAATATAAGCACGTTCTTTTGGCATCTGCTTAAGGCGTGCCGCAAGCGTTCTGGCATACGCCAACCGTTTGCTTTCAACCCCTCTACGCCCTTTGGATTTCCAATGGTTGACAAACAGATGCAACGAATAGCCCTCCACGTCAACTTCCACCTCCAGAATATTCCGAACACGGGGTGCATAGCTGACCTGCAGCTCTCTGCTTTTAAGAATGGGAAAACGCGAAAGAAGCGCCACTTGAATGGGCGCTCCCTTTTTATGCGTGATAATGCCATAACGATACCCGCATCCTACACGTCGTAACGTCTTTCGAAGCTGTAAGAACACATAGGTGTTCTCCACCTCTTGCAGGGCAAGGATATCTGCATCGAGATCACAAATGACCTCTGCGATATGGCGACGTTTCTTCTGTGCCATAGCACCGTTCCAACCATAACGACCCGGTATATATTCACGATACTCCGTTCCGTCATAGCGTGCATCAAAAAGGTTCTCTACGTTGTAGCTAGCTACCTTGAACGGCTTGGCGAAGAGCAGTATTGAAAAAAGAAAAAAGATGATATATCGATTCATAAAGGGAGTGTAACACAAAAACCATACTATTGTATAGAGTGTGTCAAATTGTCATGTTTTCGAGGGGAATCCCCCTCTTTGATCAGCGGAACATCTTTCCAAGCATGTTCATCGCACCTTTTGCACCGCCGACTTGCTCAAGCATCGTATCAACAATGCTTCCCTCACCCGAAGTTGCCCGGTCAACTACTTGCGGCAGCGCATCTGCCAATGCTTGTTGCGCACTCTCAAAGCTGATCCCGAGGCTCTGTGCAAATGACTCCACCTTCTCAGAGCCAAGCAGTTCGCTTACCTGCTCGATATCAAGCGGCATATTCTCACCGTTACCGAACCATGAGCTGATCATATCCCCAAAGTTCCCGTCACTCAGTTTTGTAGCTAATGAGGAGAGATCGAGCGAACCGTCCTCCCCACCCAAGATACCCGAAAGCGCATCGCCTATAGCATCCATATCCAGACTCGTTGTCGCATCGTCACTGTTGTTCTGTATCAACTCCGCACCCATTCTAAACAGTTCGTTCAAATCCATTTTATTGCTCCTTTTACGGTAATTTTTTCCATTATGGCATAAGATTATCTGTAAAGCATTATGGAATCATCCAAACTTCCTATTTAAACCCGTTTTTTAATACTCTCAAGCAGGGAGAGGAACTCTTCAACCGTTCCTGTCCCCTCCAACATATCGATCACCTTCTCATTTTTCGCATCAATAAAGTAGAACGAAGGCGTGCCAAGACGCTTCATTCCCAACGGCAGCTTCTCTACCAGAAGATTCATCTTTACCAACACAAAATCCTTGTTCAGTGCCGCTTTGACCTCAGGCTCGACCATCACGTTCCTATCCATCCAGATACACCCGCGACAAAACGGAATATACCCTTCAATAAGAACGATCTTCCCTTCTGCTTTTGCTTTTTTGAGCGCTTCCTTATAGCTGTAGCGTTTCACACCATGCTCAATCATCATCTTTTCAGCATAGTCGTACATAAAGTCTGCCAACGCTTCAGCTTCAGCTTCACTCACCTCAACCGGAGGCATCTTACCAAAGACTTTGCGCGTCTCTTGTTTCAAGATGCTCTTTTTGTTCGATGACGGCTCTTTCAAAAATGTAACAAGCCACTCCTCTATCTCGAACTTCTGCCCCTCCGCATCGGTCGTACGGTCTCCCACCTGGTCTTTAAGCCTGAAAGAGAGCTCGGTCAGTGTCGGTGCACTCAAATTCAAGTCTTTGTTGTTGTGTTGATAGTTGATATTGAGTTTGCTTTGGGGGATGTAGTAGGGGCTGTGGCATGAGGCACATTTGGTTTTAAACACCTCCTCACCGGACATAGCAAAAAGTACAGCACTTGCCAATAGCGTCAAACCGGTAACCTTCTTCATCTACTTCTCCTCTTTGATCTCGATCCCGTCTTCAAGCAGTTCGATCTTCCCTGCATCGATCAGTGCCGTAAGCGTCCGCTTATAGTTCTTCTTGCTCAGCCCGAACATCTTTTTGATCTCCTCTGCATCGCTTTTGTAGGTAAAGGAGAGTTTCCCCTCTGCGGCTTTGAGCTTTTCAAGAATGACCGTTTGCGCCTCATCGATCTTTGCCTTCTTTCCTATGGGTTGCAGGGACATATCGAGCTTTCCGTCTTTACGGGTCGCTTTGACGTACCCTTTTTTTCTATCACCTACGCGCAGTTCCTCAAAGATCTCATTAGCAAAGAGCATTCCTTCGTACTGATTCTCCACGATCACCTTGTACCCAAGCGGTGTCTTGGCAAGGACGAGCATCTCCATCTCTTTGTTCGGGTGCAGTCCCTTAAGATCACGGTTGAAGTACTTTCCTATCTTTTGTGTACCATAGAGTCTGCCTGTCTTCTCATCGAGACAGACACGCAGAATGTACTTTTTGCCGATGTTAAAGTACTCTTTTTGCTGAGAGAGCGGAACAAAGAGGTCTTTGGGAAGACCCCAGTTGACAAATGCACCGTAACTTTTGTAATCCACCACGGTAAAGTAGCCAAACTCTCCAAGCTTCGCATAAGGCATCTTGGTCGTTGCCACAGGGCGGTCTTCACTGTCAGTATAGACAAAGACATCAAGCAAAGAGCCCATCGGCATCTCATCTTCCATAATGTAGATGTTGGGGAGGAGTACCTCTTCGTAATCTTTGGCGCTCAGGTAGTAGCCAAAATCAGTGTCGCGTTCTATTTTGAGGGTATTGACCTCACCTATGTTGATATGTTCATTTTGGGATTTTGCTTGTGGCATGTGGTTCCGTTCGTTTTAAATGTATGTGATCTTCTCACAATCTTTTTATGGTATTATAGCGTAATTATTTTTTGACATAATTTTTCATAAATAACACATAAAGGATATTTATATGCTACCAAAGTTCATGACATCCACTGCAACGACCAAAACAGGTAAACAGGTCACGCACCTCAACTGGTGGGTAACCCTGCTTATGTCCATGGGGCTTGCCATTGGAACATGGAACCCGACAGGACACCACTTCATTCACTACATCACTGCTAATATGGATGACCTTCTCTCAGGCTTCAGACCTTTTGGGATCGTCATTATGTTTGCACTGTGGCTCTTGGCGATCAAGTCCATTTTTCAAAGCCTCAAGATCTACGGCGCGATCCTGACCGTCATTATCATCGGTGCGTTCATTTGGGGATTACAGCAGTACAACATCATCAATGTCACCGACTTTAAACAAGCGGGATGGGCAGCGACCATCGGTGTAGGACTGGTCATCTGGTTTGGACTGAACGCTTCGATCATCTGGAAAAAACTTACAGGTGTCTATACCACCGATTTGACCGATGAGGATTAATTGACACAAAGGCATGAAACGTCGCTATAAAGCCCTGCTTGCCGTTGTCGTTCCCGTAGCCATCGTCTACGGGTGTAAACTGACCGATACGGCTCTTTACGATTGGCTGATGGGGTATCTCATCGCCATTGTGCTTATCTTTAAGACCAGTCTTCTCTCATTATGGTTCGCTACCAAACTCAAGTTCATCACATTTCTCAAAGGATTGACGCTCTTTCAGGGGCTTTTCCTGCTCGTAAAGCGTTGGCTGCTTGATAACGTGCTTATGGAGTGGCTTCGCAAGCATGTCTTCTCTCATATCAAAGAGGCATTGGAGGATGTTAAAGAGTTCTACATCCATCTCAATCTCAAGGCAAAAGTACGGCAGATCGGACATATCTTCCTTTGGGGGAGCGGCTTTGCACTGCTGGGATATCTTAGCGGCTACCTTGACCACATCTTCTTCTTTGCACAGGCTAAACTGATAGCCTCCGCTCTTCTTCAAGGTATTATCGGCTACGCCACCAAGATCCTCACCACCCTACTCTCATGGTTCACCTCATCGTGGCTCGCTCCGATCCTACAGGTCTTTGCCCTTAGCTATGTTCTTGCTCTCATCGAACGCTGGTTCGGTCCGAACAATCCTATCTCACGTACCGTCAATGCTATCGGGGATAAACTCAATATTCTTTTCTACTACTTCGGTATTCTCAAACAAAAGCATATCGATCCAGTCGAGTGTAAAGTGGCTGAGGGGTCACAACGTATCAATGCCAAACTGCGTGACCTCATCAAGAATAAAAAGATCCGCGAGGAGTTCCTCTACATGGAACGCTTTGAGAATATCATCATGAAAGGGCATATCGACGCCTACTACAGCATCAAAGATATGGACAAGGTCACCGACAAACGCGAACTCTACCGCATCATCAACCAAAAGACCAAAGACAACATCGACATTGTCGCATTCATCTCACGCAACAAGTACGGCATCTTGCTCGAAGAGAGCATTAAGGACTCCTTCTATCACGATATTTTCCTGCTTGAGAGTTTCGCCAGCCATCAAGAACACGGTGTCAAAGTCTACGATGAACCACAAGACCCCAACCACATCGACCATACCGACTTCTGGGTACTCAACACCTCCAAATTCCCCGTTATCATCGGCTCCGAAAGCGATAACTTCAACCCCCAATGCATCCAACCCCACGGTTTAGCGCTCATCCAGACCAAATACCCGTTCAGTTATGAAAAAGAGGATGTCTATGCGCAGTATGAAGGGGTGAAGGTGTATGTTACGCCAGTGGAGAGGTAGCGCTTAATAGACTTCTTTAGGGTGTGCTACCTTGATAATGGTGATCAAGAGCACTTCATTCTCTCTGATATACACAATACGGTAATTCCCCGCCCGTTTTCTAAACTTTCCCTCTTTTAAGACTTTGATTTTATCAAAGACCAATTATTGATCTTATTGATCTTTGCCAACTCACTAAAGAGACTTTTTTGGAATGATAACTTCAGGGCACATCTAATAACCCTGCATACCCATAATGGGTTTTTAGAGGTGCCCTTCATATATTGTGTAGGAGGGAGAGTACTAACTGTCAAGGGAGAAAATATACGCTTATTATTGAATTGCCGTATAAAAATATAATTTTTCACATATATTTAATCAGAAAATAATATAACTATATGTATGATACTTTAATACTATATTATAACTAAGGTTTATTACAATGAATAAGAATGATGTCTTACAGCAACTTAGAGAAGCAAAGCTTGCCCATATAAACTGGGTGCAACGTGCCAAAATGCTTATCTCGGGATTTGAAATAGGCGAAGACTCCATACCGGTCAATTCAACCCAGTGTCAATTCGGAAAGTGGTTCTACAGCGATGCTCAAAAGCTTAACGCCATGCAGAACAACCCGCTTGAGTGTATGCAAACTATCGAACAGCTCCACTTTGACCTGCACGATACCTACATGCACATCTACAAGATATACTACGACCTCAAACCAAAAGGCTTCTTCAGTAAACTGTTCGGAAAACGTAAAAAGGTCTCCGAGTCGGAAATAGAAATAGCCAAGAGACACTTTGAACAGATGCAAGAGATCTCTGCTAAACTGGTCGACGAACTCAACCGCATGGAACGGCGTGTCGTCGCGATACAGGAGAAGGAGTTTGAGGGGATCTAGGACAGCCCCTTAACTCCTACTACTAGCAAGTTTGAACCCTATTTTCAATTTTGATCCATCACTTTACTCACACATCAAACTAGGTTTTTTATACCCCGTAATAATCCAAGTTTTTCGCTGTTTATCCCATTTTGCAAATGCTGTATATACACAAGTTGAATTGATCGTCTGACCACCTGTGATTACAGTATTTGTAGAAACCCATGCAGATGCATTATAGTTAGCATTAAAATTTGAACTATAAGGGCACCTCTAAAAACCCTACATGCCCATAATGGGTTTTGCAAATGTGAGGTTGTGCAAGAGGCTTTTGAGTCATAGCCGTAGCTACGATGAAGGAAGCATCTTGTGCAAGACCGCGTTTGCAAAGCCCACCCCGCGGGCAATACAAACTTCCGCCCATACGGCGTTACTCACTTTTGAATTAGCTACGGCTAGTCCTGCAAGTGAGTGCCTTGCCTGAACGAAAGCTTGTAATGTTATGGGTATGCAGGGTTATTAGATGTGCCCATAACTATTTCCATATACTGTTCCATGTCCAGAGCTATAACTGTTTGAGCTAATATATGTTGGGGTTGTATATGAACTATTTCTTACCCATTGGAATGCTCTTCTCCCATCTCCAAGATCAAATGCATTTGCAGGAGGTCCATAGTCTAGCATAGCCATACGAATATCTTTTCCCACATAGCTTTCCATAATTTTAGATGCACATCCACTAAAAAAAATAGCACCTATTAACATTAAGAAATTTATTTTATTTTTCATATTATTAACTCCTTAAACTTTTATCTATTATAATGATATTTTAATAAAAAGGATAGAGGTTTTATAAAGTAGCCTTGTAAAGAAATACTAATATTATAATTTTAGAGTCAAACAACTTAGAATAGCCTCTATCTATAGATCTCCCTCTTTAATAGCAACAATAATCTCTTTAAACACAGGAAGGTTATAGCGTACCACATCTTCAATAATATGGTCATCCGTACTGTCATAATCATGTGCGATGTAGTTTCGTACGGCACTGATTCCTTTTAGATCTTTTTTTGAAAAATGTTCCAAGATTTCAAAAGCGTTATCATCTTTCAGCTTGGCAAACTGCTCCGCTATTCTGACAATATTCATACGTATAGCAGGTTTTACCACCTTGTCTTCAATAGCTTTCGTCACTTTTAGATCATTACTGGAAATAATAAATTCAATATTTTCAATACACTCAAGTATCTTATCAAGCCTTTGCATTACATCAGACACGGATCATCCCTTCAACAACCTTTTGATTGCTATCGGGTACAAGATCCACCTTTGTATGAAAAGTCTTTTCCAACTCTTTTCGTATCTCATCTATACGTAAAATCTTGGAAAAACCATCTTTGTATTTTTGGGAGAATTTATCATATTCGATCGTATAGGCGACATCAATATCGCTGTATTGATCCTGTGTCTCTTTTGCGTAGCTGCCAAAAAGTCCAAGAAGAATAAAACCTTCATCTTGGTATTTCTCTTTGGCTTTGGTAAGGGTATGTAAGATCTCTGCTTTTTCCATAATAGGTATTATAGCATAGCTTCTACTTCGCCACCTCTTCAAGATGGTCGGCGAAATCCTGTGGTTTGATGAAGCCTGTGAGGCTCTTTTCCGGGAGGAAATTATTCTCTTTATCAAAGAAGATGATGTTCGGTGTACCAAAAAGTTCGAACTTCTTGAGCAGCGCTTTCTCTTCTTCGGTGTTGTCCGTCACATCCACCTTGATGAAGGTGAACTTCTTGAGCTGTTCTTTCACTTTCGGGTCTGGGAAAGTGATCTCTTCAAGCTCTTTACAGGCTGTACAGCTCTCTTTTCCGAAGTCCACTACTACAGGTTTGTCCGATGCAGCCACCTCTTTGAGCAGGCGCTCGATGCTGTAGCCTCTGTGGCTGGCTTTGTCCTCCACAGCTGCGACTGCCACACCCTTGGGCGCAGTGAAGCGTTCGAACGGTCTGAGCATGGAGTTGGCGCCACTGAGTGCGCCGACAAAGAGAGAGGCACCGTAGAACATGAGCACCACGGCAAAAAGCTGGAAGAGCTTTTTGGCTCCGGGTTTTCTGTCGCTTCCGTCAAAGACACCCATGTAGAGTGCAGAACCGATGAAGAGGAGCGCCCAGAGAACGAGGGTCACACCGTCAGGCAGAATACGTCCGAGCATGAAGATGGCAAGGCCGAGCATCATCACACCGAAGACTTGAGAGACCACAGTCATCCAACCACCCGGTTTAGGCATGAATTTACCCGCACCGATCCCTACAAGCAGGAGTGGCATTCCCATACCGATACTCATCACAAAAAGCGCCACTCCGCCAAGGAGTGCATCTCCCGTGTGTGAAATGAAGAGTACCGCTCCCCCAAGCGGCGGTGCGACACACGGACCGACAATGAGCGCGGAGAGCACACCCATCACCGCTGTACCGACAAATCCGCCCTTCTGCCCCGCTTCGTCACTCACACGGCTGAGTTTACT